>PPYE01337889.1_pt1 | contig 173030 bp, 151 predicted proteins | sample 1559881 | NCBI WGS metagenome assembly PPYE01 (sample SAMN08240022, study PRJNA423297) | Human gut metagenome, whole genome shotgun sequencing project. | reverse complement strand
ACCGCGACAGGATTCAAACCTGTAACCGGCTGATCCGTAGTCAGCTACTCTATTCAGTTGAGCTACGCGGCCATTGTTTCGTGATTGCGAGTGCAAAGGTACGTTTTTGTTTTAAATATGCAAACGTTTCGACTACTTTTTTGCGAATTTAATCTAACATTTTTGGATTGAAGATCAGATAACCAATGTTTAAGCCAAAGTTGAAATTCTCCTTCGGATAACTGTATCCGTTGGCGTACAGACTGATACATAAGAATGGCAATTGCAATACGACCGCCGCTTCACCCATATAATTAAACGAGTGCAAAAACTTACCATAATGCGGGATTCCGACATACGGGTTGTTTTCCGGCACCGTCTTTTGTATTTCATAGAGTGGAGCGAAGCCATACATATCCAACCGGAAGTGCAGAAGCTTGCTTAACTTCAAGATCGGGGAAAGCCCGAAAGCCACATATTGGTTCGCCCGGAACGCCTCGTTGAATACAATCTCGCTATGGGGTGTCGGGGTAAACGCCGGGGCCTGTAATACGCTAGCCGTATAGTTATTCATGAGGTTCTTGCTGGATATGACCATTTCCGCCAAATAACCTAAGTTGAAACGGTTGCTCAGCGTCTGGTATTGGTTCCAGCGCCCTTTCAGTTGCAGCCAGCTATGCACTTTGCGACCAATCGGGGCTTCCGTCGTGGCGGAAGTGGGGGATGGGGTATACTTCTCCGTACCGGTTACGTATTGGGCGATTAGGAATTGCTGTTTTCCGCTTATCGGGTATTGTTTGGTGTTGAGTGAGTTTTGCTCGATACTTAACGAGCCGCTGAATAAATCGTACCAGCTATGGTCGAAAGAGGCGTTCGGGAAAGGTATCGTGGTGCTCTGCAAATAGAAATCGTTCAACCGTCCGTAGGCGAACCCGATCTCCGCTTTCGCGTGGTTGAGGAAGGGGAAGCCTAATTTTAGTTTCATGTACAGTTCTTTCTGCTTAATCATGGCGGGCACTATATCCTCATAAAAGAGGGATTGGCTTTCCGTGTATTTCTTGTCCGAGAAGACTCCTTGCCAATTTAAATAAGTGGGGATTTGCGTTTGCAGGTACATCCGGCCACTCAACATGACACCACTAAAGGAGTTACCCACTTGAAAGTTCGAGTTTACGTCGGCGGCGAACCGTCCCAGATATTGATACCCCAATCCTAGGTATAATTGATTCGCTTGATGAGACGATACGTTTCCACCGAAGCCAACCGTGATCTCTTCTTTCATCTTCACGTCCAGGTAAAGATCGAATTTCTTCTCTTTCCGGTTATAAACGGCATGCGGCATGATTTCCCTAATCTTGGAATAGGTCAGCATCTTGAAATAAGCCCGCTTGAACTCTTCCATGGAGAACTCGTTATTGATATCCCTGTGTAATTGGGCCTCTATGTATTTACGCTGGGCCTCGGATACGCCCGTCACGTAAATATTGCGGAAGATCAGCGGGGGAAGGTTCTCTTTATAGGCTTTTCTTCTTTCGGTAACCTCATTTAAAGGCACTTCCCGGGGAACCCGTTGCTTGATGGAGTCGATCATGGAAAGGGTACGTTTATACCCGATGTCCATAAGCTCCTTACCTTTCTGGAAATCCAATAAGGAGACGGTGGGAAAACTGAATTTAATCATCATGCCATCTTCCTCCGGTACCTCGTAATCGGTCTTTTGCATGATCATGGTCTCGATCTGGTTATAAGGATTCTCCGAAGGCTTTTTATTCCCTCCCGATACCGTTGATCCGAAAATGAAATCCGGGTGGAACGCGTCTTTCATCGGGCCTACCGGGAAATTATCGTAGATACCTCCATCGAATAAAGGAATACTGTCTTTCCATATGGGCTGGAAGAAAAACGGGAAAGTCATGGAGGCACGTACGGCGTCTCCCAGATCCCCATTCTTAAAGATGATCGGCTTTTTAGTATATATATCCGAGGCCACGCAACGGAAAGGGACAAACAGGTTGTCGAAATTCCACCCCGCCTTTGCCGTCGCCTGCGAGAACAAGGCCATGAACGCCTGATTCATCTGTATGGGATTGATCAAGCTTTGCGGTAAGAAGCTAGCCTTGATCTGTAGGGAATCGGACATATCGATGGAGAAATGCGCGAATTCCGGGGTCGGGTAAGGCTCCTTGAAATAATAGGTATATTGCTCCTCCACCGTACCTGTTTGCCAATAGGCGAACTCCTTGGAAAGCATCAGCTCCAGCATCTCCTCGGGGGAATATCCCATGGCGTATAAACTACCGATAATCGCCCCGATGGAGGTGCCGGTAATGTAATCGATCGGTATATTATTTTCTTCCAGCGCCTTGATCACTCCGATATGTGCCGCTCCTTTGGCACCGCCGCCACTGAGTACCAACCCTACTTTCTGGGCGGAAACAATCTGAATGGCAGCAAGGAATAAGGCTATGATAACTGTTATTTTCCTCATATGAACCCAATCTGTTTTTCTTCTCCAAATGTAAGAAGTATTTCTTTAGAAACATAAACATTTTGTTTTTTCGTATTGTTGAGTTATCAATACAATTAAAACAGATGATGTTATGAAAGAGAAAGAATTGAATAGGGAAGAGCGGAATAAGACCGTTATGGAGACCGGTGCTTTGGTCATGGCTGAGTTTTATGCGGATTGGTGCCCTCATTGCCAGAAAATGATGCCGATCGTGAAGGAGTTCAAGGAATTGGAGAAAGGAAAATTAGAAGTGGTACAAATCAATATCGAGGAGGAGAGCGCTCTTGCCGATTTGTATACGGTGGAATCGATTCCTACTTTTATCCTGCTACGGAAAGGGGAGGCTTTGTGGAGACAATCCGGCGAGATGAGCTTGGATAGGTTGCGGAAAGTGGTCGAGGATGTCGTGGGCTGAAACTAAAAAAACCGTTCCCCCGAGAAGGAACGGTTTTTTATATATGTGAGGATTGGTTTATCCGATCAGTTCTACGCTACGTTTGATGAATTGGCTTAAGGCCTCTCCCTTCAGCATACCGTTTCCTAACAAAGCAAGGTCGATCAACTGACTAACTGTCTTGTTCGTGCCGGCGTACTCGGCCAGAACTTGGTTGCGTTGCTCACGAAGCTCATCCAGCTTATGGTCGGTGTTGGTCATATCCTCTTTCTCTTGCGCCGTGATCTCATCTTCTTTCTTTTTGCTTTGAGCCTCACGTAAGTCGGCTTGACGAGCCTCCCATCCTTTGATATCGCTAAGGATCGGTTTTAACTTCTCGTCGCAAGCTTGCTCCTCTTCTGTTAATACTTTCTTGATCAACGGATGATCCGTATTCAATACGAAGTTGAAGCTATCCGGCATCTCGCCATAGAAAGACATACCCGGTTGCATAGCGGACATCTCACGCATTCTTCGCATATACTCGCTTTGTGTCAACATGACAGGGTTCGCGTTTTCGCCCAATGCCTCGAATGTTACGTAGAACTCGGTCTTGTTCAATTTCGGCATCTGACTCTTGAATACTTCCTGCATGGCCGTTTTCTGCTCCTCGCTCAAGGTTACCTTATTCGAGTCTTCCTTGCGGATCAGGTTATCGATCGTATCGCTATCCACACGAACGAAGCGGCTCTTCTCGAACTTCTGCTCCAATTGTCCGATCAAGTGTACATCCAATTGTCCGTCCATTTCCAAGACGCTGTAACCTTTGTCCTTTGCGGCTTGTATATAGCTGTATTGCTCGTCTTTATTGGTGGTATACAGATAGATTAAGTTACCCTCTTTGTCTGTCTGGTTGTCCTTGATCAAGTTCTTGTATTCCTCGAAAGTGAAGTATTTGCCTTCGACGTCCTTGAATAAGGCGAACTTAACCGCGCGGTCGTAGAACTTCTCATCAGTCAACATACCATATTGGATGAATAGTTTCAAGCTATCCCATTTCTCCTCGAACTGCGGGCGGTCGTTCTTGAAGATCTCTTCCAAGCGGTCTGCCACCTTCTTCGTGATGTGGTTGGAGATCTTCTTCACGTTCTGATCGCTTTGCAAATAGGAACGGGATACGTTCAACGGGATATCCGGCGAATCCAATACACCATGCAATAATGTCAAGAACTCAGGAACGATACCCTCTACGGAATCCGTAACGAATACTTGATTGCAATATAACTGGATCTTGTTACGATGCAAGTCGATATTGCTCTTGATGCGAGGGAAATATAAGATACCGGTCAAGTTGAACGGATAGTCTACGTTCAAGTGAATCCAGAACAACGGCTCATCCGTCATAGGATATAAGTCACGATAGAACTTCTTGTAATCCTCGTCGGTCATATCGGCCGGTTTGCGAACCCACGCCGGTTTGGTGTCATTGATTACGTTATCTTCGTCCGTATCTACATATTTGCCATCCTTCCACTCTTGCTTCTTGCCGAATGCGATAGGAACCGGTAAGAAACGGCAGTATTTTGTCAATAAGCCATTGATCTTATCCTTGTTCAAGAAATCTTTATTCTCGTCGTCTATATACAGGATGATATCGGTACCACGATCCTCTTTCGTCGTTTCCTCCAAGGAGTATTCCGGCGTACCGTCGCAGCTCCATTTCATGGGAACAGCGCCTTCTTTGTACGATTTCGTCACGATCTCTACTTTCTTGGAAACCATGAAAGAGGAGTAGAAACCAAGACCGAAGTGACCGATGATAGAAGCGGCGTCGTTCTTGTATTTCTCAACGAACTCCTCGGCGCCGGAGAAAGCGATCTGGTTGATGTACTTATCGATCTCCTCGGCTGTCATACCGATACCCCGGTCAGAGATCGTGATCGTTTTGTCATCGAACTTAACCTGTACGGTCAAATCGCCGAGTTCGCCTTTAAACTCGCCTACGGAAGAAAGCGTTTTTAACTTCTGGGTAGCGTCTACCGCATTAGAAACAAGTTCACGAAGGAAGATTTCGTGATCACTGTATAAGAACTTCTTGATAATCGGAAAGATGTTTTCCGATGTTACTCCGATGTTACCTTGTTTACTGCTCATAGTCTGAATATCTTATTATTTTTATTGTTATTTTGTGCGTATTCCTGATCCTGATCATTCTCAAGATCCGCCTATTCCTATACAAAACGAATGCCAAAATGTTTCGGATAAACTATAAATGACAAAAAGGCAGATGCCGGCTGATAGATTTGCAGCCGGGTATAGTTTGATCAAACCATATCATCTCCTGTCTTGGCGAATGTAACACGGATGGTTTTATGGAATGGGATAAAACGGGATACGATCGCTATGAATAAGGAGATGACTAATAAATACCCCAGTATCTCTTTTAACGCCAATAATAAGCTTTGTTGCTGTAACGTATTATAGAGTGTATTGGTAGCCATTTGCGCTGCCTCGTCGTAGGGATGCCCTTGGGTCAAGGCGTTGCCAAGCGCCTGATTATAGCGTGAGGCGGCTAGAGGATCGGCCAGCGTAACGGTTTCTGATAAGGAATACATATATTTTTGTTCCAAGCGATATAGTATATTACTGTAAAAAGAAGTCGCCATGATAGGGGATAGTACCGAACGGAAAATGATGAGAAAGAAAGCGTTTGACAATAAATATTTAGGATTTAAATCTTCCACGGCAAATAAGGCGAAAGCTATGATTAGAATCATCATGCCCAATCCCCTGAGGAATATAGGAAAGTAGAGCATCTCGTATCTGCTATCCGGTGAGATCCCGAAATAAAGGCTCCCGAAGAACAGGACGAAACAACTCATTCCTCCCGCTATCAAGAAACGAAACCGCCAACGTTGCCACCGGAACCACCAAAAACAGATGAACGCCCCCAAGACATATCCCGGAAGCAAATAAGTATAAAGGGAATAGGTATGGGTACTGTCTACCTTTAAGATACTGGTCAGGTAGCTGGTCAACAAGGTAGTCGAAGTACTGAAAAACATGACAAGCATCATATAGAAATAACCGATAATGGCTTTCGGCTGGTATAAAGGCGCCAGATTCACGTACGGACGTTCCGAATGATATTGATACCAAATAAATAAAGCGATCAATATCGGGGCGATCATGATATAAAGGCAAATCTTGGGGGATGCCATCCAGTCGAGTACTTTCCCATAATTAATGACATACATAAGCATTAACAATCCGGTGGATATGATGAACATTTCCCGGATGTGTAGATCGGCCAAGGGGATGGACTTGATCGGCCGGTTATGGCGGAAGCAGATGATTACCACTAGTATGGCCAATAAGATCATCAGCATCATGAAATAATACATATATTTCCAGTCGTAATGGTAGGCTAACTGTGCGGTAACAAGCATGGACGCTTGTCCCCCTCCGAAAACAAAAGGATAGAAGTAGGAGTAGAATTGGCTACGTATATTTTTAGGGCTGAATATCTTTTGTGCGTACCGGATAAACCACAGCATGAGAAACCCTTTTAGGAAACCTATCGCGAAACTACAGACGATCAATATGTCGGCGTTCTGGGAGCGGGCACAGATCCAGCTTAAGAAGAACTGGGCGACTAAATTCGCTAATAATAAGAATTTTATAGAGAAGGCTTCTAATATCTTCGGAATAATCGGATAGGATACCGCCATTCCCGCCGCTGCCGCATAATATCCCATGGTTATATCCTCGGTGTTCGTGCCTAGCGTGTTTGATACCTCCAGCATACTGCCGGTGTACGAACCGTTTAGCATCGTAACCGGAAGGATAACGATGAAGATGCAAATCAATCCTAACCAGTCCGGCACCCATTGGCGGATCGGTGCCCCAAGCTCTTTCATCGTGATCATTTGCGTAAGGCTTCTGTTTCAACCATCATGCCTGCTCTTAAGTATTGCGTATCTTCTTGCGATAGATTTTCCAAGTCTATCCGTACCGGGATACGTTGTTGTACCTTGACGAAGTTTCCGGCGGAATTGTCGGTCGGGACCAATGAGTATTTGGAGCCTGTGGCATCGGAGATTGCGGTTACCTCCCCGTTGAATATCTTTCCCGGCAACGCGTCTACCTTGATACGTACTTTTTGCCCGATATAGATGTGGGGGATCTGGGTCTCCTTGTAATTGGCCGTGATCCATTTGTCTTTATCTCGTACGAGGTAGGATATCGTTTGTCCGGCTTGCACGTATTGTCCGGGCTCTAAGGTCCGTCTGCCTACATGACCGTCGTAAGGGGCGGTTATAACGGTATAGGAAAGGTTTAACCTCGCTAAATCCAGATCCGCTTCTTTTCGTAAGATCGCCGCCTCGGCTCCTGTTGTCTTCTTGCTGGTTTCGGTGAATTGGGAGAAAGCGGCTTTCTTTTGTTCCACCAACGCCTGATATCGGGCTTGCGCCGCCTCGAAAGCGGCTTTGGATTGCTCGTATTGTTGCTCGGGGACCGATTCTTCTTTCAGCAGCCGCTCAAATCGGTGATAATCCTGTTCCAGTTGCCAAAGCTTGGCTTTAGCTTCGGCGATGTTGGCGTCTTGTACGGCGATGTTCGTATGGGAGGTCTCGATACTGGAACGAAGTACGTCTTGTGATCCTTGGGCATCGATCAACGCGGCCTCTGCCTCTTTTACCTTGATCCGATATTCCCGATCGTCCAGTATGAGAAGTGTGTCCCCTTGGTGAACGTACTGGTGTTCCTTGAAACGGACCTCTTTTATGTAGCCGGAGGCACGTATATTTAGTGGGGCGATATATTGGTCCACAAAGGCATCGTTTGTCACCTCATAATTGATGTAACGCCAGAAATAATTGGCTGTCCACCAAATGCCGGAACCGGCTAAAAGGATACATATGGAGTTTAATACTATATTCCGTGTCCTTACTTTCTTTAGTCTTTGATGTTTCTCTTTTAATTCGTTTGCCATAGTCGTTGTTTCTTTTTAGAGACGGCCGCAAGCCTTCTGTAGTTGATAGTAAGTGTAAATTACGTGGGTACGGGCATTCGTGAGCTGTAGCTCCGCGTTGAGGAGAACCGAGTTCGCGTCGAGTAAGTCGGTTAGGATCGCCAATTGGTTTAAATACCGGTTTTGCATGATCCTATAGTTCTCTTGAGCTTGCCGTACGGATAACTTCAAGGCTTCCACTTCTTGTAGAGCCTCCTTATGACGTAAGAACGCGGTGCGTACTTCCATGCGGATTTTCTGCTTTTTCTGTTCCTCCTCGTTTTTATGTAACGAGACCATCCATTTGCTTTCCTTTATTTTATGGTTGTTTTTATATAAAGAGGATAAAGGGTAGGAGAGCGACAGCCCTATGTTCCAGTTGTTATTGTACATATCCGCTAATGTTCGGGAGACCGGACGTGCCAATGTGTTCGACGCATATAGCGATAGGCTGGGTAGCGAGGAGGCTTTAGTCAAACGTATATCATTTTGGGCTAACTCTGTTTGTTTCCGGAGTAGACGTATCGCCGGATCATTGGAATAGGCTTGGGCTACATAATCTTCGTAAGTTTCTAAAGATACGGTTTGGTCCAGTAACGTGGTATCTGGTTTGAGCAATAGATTTTCATCGAGACCGATCAGGATATCCAATTGCTGTGATACCAGTATGAGGCTATTATCCGTTTCTTGCAAGGATAGGCGGTCGTTGGTTAATTGCATCTCGCTTCTTAATACGTCGTTATTGGTTATCAGTCCCTCTTTTTTCATACGCCGGATATCTTGCAGGCGGCGTTCCGATTCCTCGATATTACGGGAAAGCACCTCACGTTGTTTAAACAGGCTGAAAAGACCGATGTATTGATTTAATAGACCGAGCTTGATCTCACTCTGGTCTGTGAGCGTTTGTAAAGAGGCGACTTCTTTCTCCAGATCCGCTTTCCGGATGGAATACCGGATTTTACCGCCTTGGTATATCGGTTGGGTAAGGTCGATGGCATAGTTCTGGGACCAATCGGGCGCTTCCGGGCGAGTCGGATGGGCGAGTCCTTGCTCAAAGAGGATCGGTTGCCCTACATATCCACCTTTCAAGCCGATTTGCAGGTCTGGCAATTGTGCGGAACGTGCCGTATGGGTTCTCTCTTGCGCTATCGATTCTTTTAAGACGTCTGCTTGGATCTGCAGACTATGCCGTACGCCTCTCTCGAAAAGCTGGTCGATGGTCAAGAAGAGCGAATCGGTTTGGGCGATTGCCGGAAATGTAGCGACCGTCATACAAAAGAGGCTCAATACGTGCTTTTTATATATTCTCAAGGACATTATGTACTGCTTTTAATTCGGATAACATGGTTTCTACGTTCTCTATTCCGATAATATGCTCCGCATGTACATAAACCTGATCAAGGATCGGGCGAATTTGCTTTTTGAATTCTTCTCCTTCCGGGGTTGGGAAAACCAGTTTGTTCCTCCGGTCCTCGGGATCTTCTTTCCGATGGACGTAGCCTTTCTTCTCTAAATTGTTCATTAGGTTTGTCAGACAAGCCTTATCCTTTGCCGTTCTCTCTGCCAAGACCTGTTGGGTGATACCTTGTTCGTGCCATAGGCAACTCAAGATTTGAAGCATCTCAAATGTTATACCGGCGTTGTTCTTTTTCAGCGTTCGTTGCATAGACCGACGAAATGCCATGCGTGTGCGGACAACTTGTAACATAAGTTCCCGGAATTCTTTACCTTCTACCATTACTTATAATTCTTTTAAACTTGCTGGGCGCGAAGATAGCGTTTTTTCTCGGATTAGTCAAATGTTTAACTAATTAGCGTCTCACTAATAAAGTATGTTTACCATCTAGGTGGCACAGCTTTGCCATCGGCGTGGCACGGGCTTGCCATCACTATGGCACGGGTATGCCATCAGCGTGGCACAGCTGTGCCAAGGCGATGGCAGATGTTGGCACAGTATGTGTATGAAAGACAGGTGTATAGAATGAAGGCGTAACAAACCCGTGGAGTGATTCGTTACGCTTTCTGTTTAGTTCTCGTTTACGAGTTTAAGATGCATTCTTCTTTATCCAAACGCCTCCTTCAATTGCTTCACCCATCGCTCGATTCGTTTGTCGGTTTGATCCGGTTGGTTTTCCAAATCGAGGACTAAGCCTAGTAGTTTGCCATTTTTCAAGGCTTTGGAGGCATTAAAGAAATAATCATCCGAAGAGGTCTCGCCTACTAAAGTCGCTCCACAGGAGGTGAAAGCGTCTGCCAATATGCCGACTCCATCGGCGAAATTATCCGGATAATTCGTTTGATCTCCAAGACCGAAAATAGCGACCTTCTTATTTTTAAGGTCTAAAGTGACCAGTTCCGGGATGATCTCGTCCCAATAGGTGGGAAGCTCGCCATCGAACCAAGTAGAGGTTCCTGCGATTATATGGTCGTAAGCCTCGAAATCTCTTTTCCATGCGCTTTCAATAGGGATGATATCGATCTGATCCTCCCCGAAAGCTTTTCTTATTTTATTGGCGACAAAGGTTGTTTTCTCTGTGCCCGTTCCGTAAAATAATCCTGTTTTCATTGTGATACTTTTAAAGATTTAACGAATGTGGATCTAATAAAGCAGCAGTTCTTTTGCCGCATGATAGATGGTCTCCTCGTTGGGGAGGATGGCCCGTTCCAAGACCGGATGGAAACCAACCGGAGTGAATAGGGAACCTACCCGTTGGATCGGAGCATCCAAGTATTGGAATAGTTCCGAGCCGATGATGCCGGCAATTTCCGCTCCGAAGCCAGAGAAGACCTTGTCCTCATGTACGATCAATACTTTACTGGTTTTCTTTACCGAGTTGAAGATCGCCTCTTTATCCAATGGTATCAAGGTACGAAGATCGATAACCTCCAGTTCCCAGCCTTTTTCTTTGTAAAGAAGCTCGGCTACGTTGAGGCAAAGATGGGTCGTATTGCCATAAGTGATGATCGTCAGATCTTTTCCCGGACGGCGGATACGGGCTTTCCCAAACGGAACCTCGAAATCCTCGGGGACAAAGGTGGAGGCTTCTACCGCGTTGTAGAGCGCTTTCGGTTCCAGATAGAGCGTAAAGCCTTTAGAACGCATACTCGTCCGCAACAGTCCGGCGGCATCATCCGCGAAAGAGGGATAAACAATCCGGGCACCGGGTAATGAGGTCAATGCGCCCTCAATGGTCTGGGAATGATAAAGCCCTCCTCCGATATAGCCTCCGGAGGCTAGGCGCAAAGTGATGTTTGGGGTAAATTGCCCGTTGCTGCGCCAATACTCATGCGTACATTCCACGTATTGCTCGACGGCCGGCCAGAAGTAATCGGCGAATTCCGCACCCTCGATCACTACATGGATCTTCGGGTCAAAGCGGCACATACCGTTCGCTGTCCCTACGATATAATCCTCGGCGATAGGGGCGTTGAAGACTCGCTCGATACCGAATTCTTGCTGCATGCCTTTGGTGATGTTGAATACGCCACCCTTTTCTTTATTGGCTACATCCTGTCCCCAGATAAATGTATCCGGGTTGTGCCGGAACTCCGCTTTCAACGTCTTGTTGATCGCCGTAACTAGCGTTTCTTTCTCTCCTTCCTCGTTTTGAACACCTTCTTTGTATTTCAGAGGTTGATAAGGTTCCGGGAGGACGTAATCCTTGACGGTAGACGGATCGGGATCGGGGGCGGCCATCGCTTTCCGATTGGCGGCTTTCAGGTCTTTAGCCGCTAGATCCGCGATCTCTTTCAATTCTTCCTCGGTGAAACGTCCGTAACGAATCAGCATGCGATGGAATTTGTATAAAGGATCGGCGGATTTTACATAGGTAAGCTCGTTCTCATCACGATACAAGGTATGTTTATCGGAGTTTGAGTGGGAGCCTATCCGTACGCAATTGGCCTGAACGATCACGGGAGTCCGGTTGGCGATCGCGTACTCTTTGGCCTCGGTCATGGCATTCATGGAATCGAACACGTCTTTTCCATTGCAATGGATAATACGTAAATTCTTGAAGCCAGAGAAGTTATCGGCAACTTTACGATTGGCCGTCTGGTCCTTTTTGGGGACAGAGATACCATATCCATTGTCTTGGAAGACAAAGATAACCGGCAGTCGCTCATTGCTGGCGCCATTGATTGCCTCATACACATAGCCTTCGGAAGCGGCCGATTCACCGTGCGAGGTAATCGCTACGCCTTTCTGTCCATAGTAAACCATCGCCCGTGCCACGCCGGCGGCATGGAGATCGTGAGTCGCCGTAGCGGAAGAAACGTTCTCGATATGCCATTCCATCTTAGAGAAGTGGTTAGACATGTGGCGGCCGCCACTGGTCAGATCGGTCGCCTTGGAGATACCGTTCAGGATGATCTCCTCGGCGGTCATTCCCGCCGAGAGAACCGTCAACATATCCCGGTAATAGGGGAAGAGAAAGTCCGTGTCCTTATCGAATACTTGTCCCATGGCGAGTTGTATCCCGTCGTGCCCGGCATACGGGGCATGATAAGACCAGCCGAGAGATTGCAATAAATAGGAGGGAGCCTTCTCATCGATCGCCCTTCCGAGCGTCATAAGGTAAAACCATTTCCTGAGAGTCTCCTTATCTGTTGTTTTTATATCATACTTTTTCATGTTGTTCTATTATATATAATGTATTAAGCGTTCCAATTCTCTAGTTCGTCGGCGATGGAACGTAAAAAGGCTCCCGCCAAAGCTCCGTCCACGATACGATGATCGTAGGAGAGTGAGAGGTACATCTTGTGACGGATAGCGATCGTATCTCCCTCGGGCGTCTCTACTACCGCAGGCTTCTTCTCGATATAACCGACGGCTAGGATCGCTACTTGAGGCTGATTGATGATCGGGGTGCCGAACAGACTCTTGAAGGTTCCGAAATTCGTAATCGTGAACGTTCCGCCTTGGATGCTATCCGGGGCGAGCTTATTCTCACGGGCTTTAGCCGCCAAGGTATCTATTTGTGAGGCGAGGCCACTTAGGTTCAGCTTATCGGCATCGTGTATAACCGGGACAATTAAATTTCCGTCGTTTAAGGAAACCGCTATACCTATATTAATAGGCTTCTTTAGGATGATATTGTAACCGTCCACGGATGAATTTACTAATGGATAGGCTTTCAACGCTTTGGCGGTCGCTTCGGTAATAGCCGGCATATAAGTTAGGTTGATGCCTTCTTGCTTGAAGAATTGATCCTTCACTTTTTTACGCCAGTTAACCAGTCGGGTCACGTCTACCTATAATCCGCAAAACCACTCGGACGAATTTTTAAAACGAAATGGTTCGGCTTTTTTTCGGGGGCTTAAAACGAAGTGGTTCAATTTTGAGTAAAAACGAATAGCATTAAAACGGCGTTCAAATGCCATTTTAATGCTATTCGTTTTTGTTGTTTTTACCTAAAAAAAGTCTTTCTGAAAGTTGTGTATGTCACACAAAATCACTACCTTTATAACAAATAAGGAAGATATTGAATATCTTAGGCGGCTATTTTGTCAAGCAGTCTAATGATATTCGCTTTTATCTTTGTGTTATCTCTAACCCATTCGACCGGTTCTTCGCCTCTATCATACGCCGGGTAAGGTTGCGGATCACGAATAAATTTAAACTTTTTGCAAAGAGGATATATATAGCGGTATGTCTTAACCCTAAATATCTCCATGTCGCCCAATAGGAAGGCCATATTTGAACGCAAGTAACCGCTTGGCGATGTACTATTGGTAAATATCTGTTCGTGCGTTACCTCGCCTGTACGCTTGTTGCGACAAAACTTCGTGTAATGAAAACCGTAGTACGTGAAGTTAGCTGCCTTGTAAATCGTTCCACACCCTAACCGCCCATCGGCAAATGATTGTACCGCTATACAGGTGGGATCGTCTTTTCTTAGTAGCTTGATAGATGCGGCAATTAAAATACTCTCTGCGTTGTGCCCCAAAGTATCATCTACCCACATCCGGTTCAGTTCACACATCCATGCGTTAGGGTTAGGATGGCTGAAAATTTTCGCAAAGGGTGTTTTCATCAAGCCATACACAGCAACGCCTAAACATTTATTTGGTTCTTCCTCTCTGAATATGCCATAATTGAACTTACCGAAGCCGCCATCATTCCACTTGTGCGAATAATGGTGTTCAATTATCAATTTTTTGGCTAAAACCTTCGGAATCTCTTTTATTATCAGGTCGCCTAAAGTTGTCTTTTTGTAAATCTCCATACTCTTTTATTGTTTTACACCACAAAGTTGGATAAAATAAAAAACTAGACACAATTTTTTTTAAGGGTTACACTGCACTATTTTTGCAGTCTTTTCCCAACCGGCCTATGATAGAATAGACATTCCGTTCACTTACAACATATTTCTCGGAGAGAACTGCAACAATATAAGTCATTTTATTGCCGCTGCCACGCATTTGCATGTAGTCGCTATACAAATTGACATATATATAATCATTTGCCTTTACCCCGGTAGAAAATAACCGGCTCAAAAGCTCCCTATTAAAAGAAAGTATTTCAAAAACCGTCATAAATCAGAATTTTTAGAGTATATTTGTGATGCCAATCATATTTTATACGTGCAAAATGCACAAACCCATAGCGGAAAGGCATTCGGCCCTCGGCTCTGTGGGTTTGCGCATTTGCGTATAAGTATATGATTGGCGTCGATACTTACTCTATGGCCGGGGGCCTTCTTTATATCTTCCCCCGAAAGTTTTTCTCTGTTATTTATGAGAATACATACTTTGTCTTGTTTCCTCGGAAACTTCCGATCTGGTTGCTAACCTTTTGTTTCGTTTCAGGCCATACAACCATATTACGTTCTCTTTCAAGTGTTTCTCTTCTCTCGTTTTTATCCATCAGATAGACGCATTCAATTTTTAAATGCCACATCACCACCAATCATATTGAAACTGTTGGAGCTTTTGGTAAATTGAATACCGAATATACTTGCTCCTAGCCAACTTCCTCCAAGTCCTAAACCTTGAATAAAATAACAAAATAGTATATCTCCATTGTCTTCAGTTCGGAAGAGGCTAGGGAGGATTTGAGTGGAGCTACCGGGTGATATATCGTTGGTCGCATATATTTGACGCCGTGCCATAGCGGCTTGCATGATCTTTTTTAAACCCTCCTCACCTCCTACGGCCGTTTCTATTTCACTGGAGGTAGAATTGATTGTTAAGGCATAGAAACCGTTGGGAAGATTATAAGGATTATCCTCTTTGAGCGGAATACGGGTGATAGTGCGTGATAGGTTCTCATACGTACCACTCTCGTCCCGTATGGATGTATGGGTGATCTCGGTCTTATCGTAATTAAACGTATAGATATCTACCTTATTGCGGCCGTTCTCTGTTGAAAGACTCGTATTAATAGGGAAACATTGCTCGTAAGGATAATCTCCAGTATAAAAAGAGAAAGGCTCACCGTTCTTTACAGCAAGGCAGAGCCTCCTAAACCCGCCCATCTCGCTTAGATACCGGACAAGGCTATTGTTATCTGAAACATATATAGGATCGACAAGATGCTTATTGATCAATAGTGATTTTTCAAGCTTCACGCCCTTGTTCATCTCGAGTTTTATGTTTTTTTCATCGTGTGATACACTCATTAATAGGCTTGTAAAAAGAATATCGCTATTATACACGCGGACATTCTGGTATCTTAGGGATAGTTTTCTCTCGTTTCCCGATATAGACGCATTCGCCGACACGAAAATCCCTCCAGAAAACACCAAGAAGGCTCCTTTTATTATCCCGTTCACAATATTTTCAAATTTTTCTTTCCCTCCAAACGCATTCATGACACCATCGTAGTCTTCCTCTCCCGTTAAACTATCAATGCCAGCAGGAATCACGATCGCAGGGATGAGAGCGTAATCACCGTTAATCCGGTTCACTTTCTTTTTATCCCCGGGTGACATGAACCCAGCCTTCTCTGTCGTGGCTGAATCATGTTGGTGGTCGATATCGAATAAGCCTTTGTTCCACTTATCTTTTTCCACATCCGTGACCATCCTATGGTCCGAATCCTGTATTTTATCTATGAACAGGTTCCTTGCGTCTCCTCCCAATTGTATATATTGACGGTCTGAGGGTATATCATAGAGTAATTCCGCCTCATAATCATACGCAATCGGCCGAGGCACCATATCCTCATATTTTCTGAGTTCCACAGTGTACCTTAACGCAAGGTAAACAGGAAAACGAGATACGTTTGTAGCCCCCTTGAATCGACAGACATGATATATATCTTCGCCTGCCGGAGATTTGCCAGATAATCCGACCAATCCCCTTGAGACGCTTTTCCCCGGCTCATCCACCTCGCATCCCTCGATAACCAAATTCCCATACTTGCGGAAGAAGCGATCAATCGCTTCCAGTGGCTCGTTCTCCAGTTCCGTCAAATCCGTACCCGACCATTTCCTGATGCCGGGTTCTTGAACATGTCTTCTCATATTGTCACTATTTTATATTTTTTACCAGCTAGTCTATATCGCTCAATTTCTGCTTTTATCTTCTCTATATCATAATCGTGTGGGGCCATGACTAAAAAGTCATACCCTCCAAACTCTTTTCCACCCTCTCCTGATAATGGAACCGGGACAAGCCTTTCCGATAAGGATGAACCCAATGAGCACCAGTGCGCAACTTCACTATTTAAACCGATAGCCCAATAACCATCTTTATAGGAGATTATCTTTATGCCCGTTCCGAATTCTCGTATCAGATACTCCTCCAACACCATTCTTTGCCCGCAAACCTTGAACTTATAGCGACAGGTTTGTCTCCATTTCGCAAAATCATCAAAGATAGGCTGCAAGTCGATTAAAGACCAAAGCCAATTTAGACGATTGGGCTGGCGACGGTAAGGGGCGATATACTGTAAAATCATCCCCTTGAAATTTAACATTATATTCATAATACCATGTCATTAACAGAATATAAATATAGCATGCAGTCTCCCGAATAATTAAAATAACCCGCATTTAAATAGGCGAATGCCTCTATATTGGTAAAATCGGTATCTCCATCTCCTTTTTTGGATAGTTCATCCAACCGTACCGCTACTACCCCCTCTATACGGGTTATCACCTCAATGAACTTATGCCTGTAGATAATCCCCCCGAATCTTTGCGATAGCTTAAATTCATCGAGGGCTATCGAGACAAGACGTGAAATGACATAGGCTGAATAGGCGGGGTTATAATAAACAGTCATGCCATAACGAAGTAAATCCGCTGCCATTGATACGATCGAGGTTTTAGTCCCTGCGAATTTAATAGCATCAATATAATTAGAGAAAGCCAATAATTGTTCCTCATTTAGTGGGACAATGGAACCTCTCTCATTTTGGGTGGCGACACGAAAAACGACCGAGTCCTCTAGCGCATTGACCGCCGCCATCTTGATTATACGGGCAGTCTCATCGTCTTTCTCATACTTTAGTTGCCCTGTATTAGTATTGAAATAAAGATTATATCCCATCTGGAACTCATAACATTTATCATTGTACCAAGAGAGCGTTCCTGCCACGGCTTTTCGGGAGGCTTCCTCGATCTCAGACTTGAATAAGTCCAAGGTTATCTCAAACAAGTGGATGCAGTATGCGAAACAATGTACCCATAAAAGCCATTCAGCGGAACTTGAGGTCGAGAGGCTGAATTTAGTATCCAGATTCTCCGTTATCGTTTTTTTTATTTCACCAATCGATCTTGCCATACTTTCGCCATATAAGTGTTAATATCATTCTCAATCTTTTTCACGACGGTCTTTCTTATCACAAGGCTATTGTCGTTGATAAATAAGGACGTACCCTCCTTCAGCTTGATATCCGGATGAAAGTCCGACAAACTCCTTCTGGAACGCACGAGTTCCAAAGGATCATTCTTGATTCCCGTATTATTGGCCAGTATCTCCTCTATCGCCTCGGCGGTGCCATAATATTGCAACGCTATATCCAATAACGTCTGATTATTCTTGATCTCAATCGTTCTCATACCTAGCCTCCACATTTAATTCATTTAAGTTATCAAAAGCTACCTTTCTCACTCTCATGCCATCGGCCACGAATTCTTTCCGGGTGCTCCGGAACAATGCCGCGGGGTCTTTATCCAAAAGGTAGTTGACCATGCCAACGCCCGCCTCGGCCTTGTCCCGGATATGCCCCTTATCAGACAGGAGCAAATCACGCTGGTGCTGGTAGGTGCTTTCCGTAATTTGCAAATCGCCTGAAACAAAGTCAAGGTCGCCCGTTTCCGTTTGTTTATAGTCTCTCATACTATGATATTGTGTAGTTAAAAGTTCCCGTAACCGCACCCATCGGGGAAACAAGCCCGGCGGAATAGGTTATTTGAGTACTTTTTATTGCGTTTACGATAGCATCCGCAATCTTATCCGCGACCTTGTCAATAGCCCCTTCCCGGTCGTCGCCTTGCTGATCCATCACCTGCGTAAATGCGCTTTTTACTTCTCCCTTGATAGCTGCTTTGTTCAATGGCATAATTTAACCCTCCAAATAATTAAGTAAGTCAGCTTTTATTTGCTGGAATGTAGCGAGATTTATCGGAACGCCAGAAGGCCCCAAGGCAGTCGGAACGGTAAGCTGACATATACCGTCCAACATTTTATCCAAAGTCTTTTTTAAACCGGAACCGCCTTTCTTTAAAGTAAGGCCGCCAGTTGTTATCTTTATGGTTGCCTGATCCGACAGAAGCGTCAAGGCTTCCGCCTCATGTGTTACCTTCGCCTTATCATTTACAACCTCCAATTTTTCAGCATCTACATGAATGGTTATCTTTTCACCTTTTTTTATGTCGATGTTTTCCAAGTCTATTTTTAATTCCAAATCGTTATCCGTGAAAATAGCCTTGTCTATTTCGGTAAACTGGCAAACAAATAGTTCATTGCTTTTTCCGATCCGGGCAACCAACACCACGCTTTCCAGTTTGGGAATAAAGGCGAAGCCCTGCAATTCGGCCTTAACAAGCCCCCTTAAACGCACATCGAAATAATCGACCTGTTCATCACGTTTAACCGTGCAAGTAAATTCTTCTTCGTTTACTTCGGTAACGACGGCAGGAAAAACCGCGTCGCCTTCACCGCTGAAACTGCTTTGAAACTTACGCCGTATTTCGTCAATTTCCTTGCTCATGCTTTAATTCCTATTTCAACGATACGGCGAGTACCGGACGTTCCAAAAGAAACATCGACCGCCTCAATAAAATATTCGCCGCTTCGTTCGTTATATACTTTGTCCTCCAAATTCGCCACCATACCCGGCAAGGCATAAGGAAAGAGGAATGTTTTAATCTTGCCCCGGTAGCCGTCAAAGGAATACCGTTTTAGTTCTTCCTGTGCAAGCGCTTTCAATTCCTCGGCATCCTTTACGTCGTAGTAGTAGAATGTCCGTTGTTCGCCGCCATCTTCGCCCAATTCACCTTCAATCTTTGTTCCGTCCTTATAGTAGCAAATAGCCTTTACCTTCAACTTTACATCTTCTGCAAGCTGATACTTCAATTCGTCGTCGCTGATAACATTTTCGCGCAACACGTATTTGACCGTTTCCCCCTTTACGTCATGGGCCTTGCCAACGTATAGTTTTCCGTTTATATCAAAGTAGGCGATTAGGCCGTATTCTTTCTTTAGATAACCAAGCACCCAAGAACCGGGCTTATTATTCACCACGAAGTTCTTTAAAGTAAGGTCTATCACGTTACCAAATGAAACACCCGTTAGAATGGTATTCAAACACTCTTTTAACGTCGTTTCTTTCTTGCTGAAAACACAGTTTACAAAACGTAGCTTATAGTATTCGTCTTCGCACTCTATTTCTAACGGAACCTTGTAATTAAGCCGCTTCACATAGCCGACAAATTCAGTGTTCAACGTGTTATCATACCCCAATTTTATTTCAACTTTATCGCCGACTTTAATAGCTTGTGCCGTTTCGATATGCGTAGGCGGTTCACCGGCATGTTTAAGCACGGCAGTAACAGGAACTTTTATAACAGCCACCCCGGCAAGGTTATAAAGGCTTCGCTTTATCTCCACATCGTGAACGCTCTTAAAAGAAACGCCACCTACTTTTATTTCACAGCACAAAACAAACATATCATTCAAGTATTAATTCAAAACTCCGATCCGTAACCAAATTCATTTTAAAGACTTGCGCCGTTTCAACGCCGCGCATTTCTTGAAAATCAATACTTTTTATTACCACCTTATCTTCTTCCTCTAAAAATATATCTGTAAGGGCGCATTTTAATGTGATTGATTCGTTGATATTATACAGTTCATTCAGCTTTGCAATTTGCTGATCCGGGAAATCAACGTCTAAAGCGACACCGGCAATATTTATTTCGTAATCATCAACAGAAATCAATTCCTTAACCGTCCCCTTACGGCCGACCATCGGCGTTTCTACGATTGTTTTTTTGCCACTAATGGATATAACGGAATTTGGTATTTCATACTCCGTCCCTTTGTGCTCAAAAGCTACCGGCATGAAATACCAGCGGCCTTGTGCGTCCTTCTTTCTTAAAACGCTACCTAAATCCGAATAAGTCTTTTCGGAAGCAGGTTCACCCGGGTAGTCATAACCCGAACCCTGATATTTGCCCGGTTTGTCTGGGAAGAAACCGCCGAGATACGGAAAGCCCTTATAACCGATAACGTTCGCCAATATATCACCTAAATTAAAACTGCTCATCCTTCTGCTAATTCGTTTAATACACGCAATATTTCGGTGCGTATGGTTTCACTTCCTTTATTATCTGTATTCTGCACATGGATAACCACACTATCACAAACCTTGTCAACATGTACCGTTTTACCGGTTTCCCTCACTGTGTTGGCAGTGCTTTCAGAAACAAAGTTGTTTTTTTCCGTTACCTTTTCAGGCATGGCGAAAGCCTCCAATGTATCCGGTGAACTTATGTCCGGCATTTCGGGAACAGGTATATCTACCGATTGGGCGACCACATCAACAACAGGCGCGGGCGGGATTGGTATAGCCGGGAAGGCTGGAACGTTTACCGCCGGGCTGGCTACCTGAACATCGGGGCTAACCGGTTGGGGCACATTCACCACCGGGGCAGGCACATCGACAACCGGTGCGGCCGGGGTTGGTATAGCCGGGAAGGCCGGAACGTTTACCGCCGGGCTGGCTACCTGAACATCGGGGCTAACCGGTTGGGGTACATTCACCGCCGGGGCAGGAACATCGACAACGGGCGCGGCCGGGGTTGACATAGCCAATACCGGTGTATCTAAATTGATAACAGGAGAAACAGGTTCAATAGCCTTTGCATCAGGTGCAGACAGACTAACAGCTACCGGCAACATGATAGCGGCGGCAATCTTTCGTACATTGTGCATAATGTCAGAAAGATAATTATCCTTTTCAGGTTCGTAGTTTTGCGCCCTATCATCCGCCTTTGCCGTAAAAGCTGCTTTTGCGTCTATGGTATTTCCGGCCGGTAAAATCTTATTTGCAACCTGTTCTTTTGCTTCTGTTGGTTTCAGACTGACAGTTAAGGGGGCCAGCTTCCGGGTGACAGCGGTATAAGTGTCGGTTTCATTCAGGTTCTTTGTGTTTTCGTCGAGCTTTATAACCTTCTTAGTCTTTATACCCTTCTTGTCCTTGCCTAATTTCGCCATCAGGTCATTAAAATTTGTGCCCGGAACATTATTATTTTGTGGCAACGGCTTCGGATCAGGTATAAGTTTATCCATCGCTGATACATCATCTGTTTTTTGCTGGGATGCCGCCCAACTATCACGTCCAGCCTGTTTACCGTTCCCCCACGCCTCCGAATAGTTGCCGTTGTTAGCGGTGTCGTACAAAATAGACACAGGGTTAGCCCCCACCACGCCTTCACCGATATTTTTAAAACCATCTTTAGCCGCGGCGGCGGCTTCTTTAAAGTTTCCTTTTACAAGATTGACAATAGCCGAACAAACACCACCGATACCGCTTAAAACTTGCTTAAAAGGCTTAACTATGCTATTCAGCAAAGTAGCACCAAATTCTTTTATCACACTCCACACACCAAGAACTGCAACCCGGAAGCCTTCAAATTTTTGCCAGCAATATGTTACGGCCGCAATAACCGCACCAATAGCAAGTGCGATCCAGCCTAAAGGCGAAGCATAGAACGCGGCATTTAACGCCCACTGTGCGGTCGTTAGCCCCCATGTAGCGGCAGTTTGTGCAATATCCAGTACCTTTTTAATACCGCCTATAATCACAGCCTTTTGCGTGATTGCATAGTTCGCACCCATCGCGACAGTATAAAAGCCCAAGACGGACGTTAAACCAACTACAAGCGGATTGCCTTCTGAAAGTAAGGAATACCAAGAACCAAAGAACCCTACAACCGTATCAAGCGTAAAGGAAACGGCAGACAGCACGACATCGGCAACACTTAAACCGGCACATATAACCGGCAGAATTATTTCGCCAACTTGCACACCCATGTTTTTAAACTTGTTCCAAACTTCGGTCGCCTGTTGTACACTATTCTTTGAAAACTCCAAAGCCGCGTCTGTTTCGCCGGACGAATTAGTTACATCGTGCATAGACTCGTTATATTTGCTAATATCCGAAGTTAAAATAGCGAATGCGTTTTTAGCTTCCTTATCTACCAAACCGACTTTTTCGAGAAATGACGACTTTTGTTCATCGTTCATGTCGCCCATAACACCTTGTAACTCTCCAAATACATCTACAAGGCTTCTTATTTTCCCGGTTTCATCAAAAACTTTAACACCGGACTTTGCCAGCTTATCGCGAACCTCACCACGCCCCAAAACAGAAAAAGCATTTTCCATCAGGACGGCGGCATGTTCCGCCGATTGTCCTTTCCCGGTCATATAGGCAAACGTACCGGCAACTTCTTTATAGGCAATACCCATATTTGAAGCACCGGCAATAAGGTTTGGCATATAGCGTGCAAAATCAGCAAATTCACCAGCCCCGACACGTTTCGCCGCAAAAAAAGTGTCGAGAACATCTTGTGCGCTGGCGTTCTCCTTGCCGATAATAGATAAAGATTGAGCCAATGCAGAAGATACCGTTTTTACATCAGTAAATCCGGCCTTGCTGCCTTTCAATGAAGCATCCAAAATAGACAGCGACAAATCAACGTCATTCAGTTGTGAGTTTATTTGTTCAAAACCTACCGGCGACAATACAACGTCCGTTTTGTTATCCTTTGCTATCTTTTTAAGTTTGTCTTTCAAATCAGACAACCCGGCTTCATCAAACCGTGCGGTAATATTTACCTGTGCCAGCCCTTCGTCTAAATTCATTCCGGCTTTACCGGCAAAACCTAAAGCGGCCATTCCGGTAACAAGCGGATTTTTGATAAGGCTTGCGCCCGGTATGGCATCGAAAGCGTCGGAAGCCCATTTTTTGAATTTACCGCCGCCACTGACCGTTTCCAGTGCATCAATCTCTTTCGTTAACCGAGAAATCTCTTTGTTATATTCCCGGATAGCTGGTAAATTATTTGCCGGTATCCATTCTTTTTCAGATTGAAGGGCATCGACTTTCATTTTAAGCGAACCGATAGTCTTACCCGTATCTTTACATACGGCATCGACGGAAGAAACTTTTTCGCGTACACCGGTAAGGGCCGTTATCGTTTTATCGGACGTGGCAGTAATGCCGCCCAATTTAGCGGAAATCTTATCTTGTAGGGAAAATATGTATTCTATTTTGTTCGCCATAAATTAGTTATTAAATCCTGTTTCACCCATTCGGCCATCGCTATTTGATGCGCCCATTCTTCGTCGGTAAGTTCTTCGGGGTTCATGTGCAAATAAGCCCGGATCAGGGTATCGGCTAAAAACATCCATCCGGGCTTCTCTGCTACGTTTGTCCGGCTTATAATTTTTTTAGTTCGGCCTCTTTCACTTCGACAAGGTCGGCCAGCTTTGCAGATACGCCCAAAAATAAAGCGTCGTCTTTCTTTATTTCTTCGTCACCGGCAATCCAACAGTTATTCAGGAGTATTTCGTTGTACTTCATCGGATCGGACTTGCCAATGACCGCAGCCGCACCGAGAGCCTTACGGTCGGGCTTATGCAGATAAGCCGTTTTTCCTTCAACTGTTACCTGAAACACATCGCCGTGTTTCTTTTTCCATTCCTCAATCTGTTCGACTGTTGCTTTGTTTTCCTCGTTCATCGTTTTTAAGTTTATTAAATTACATTCGGTTCCATGTCACAGGCGATAAAAGGCAAAGCATGTTCTTGCTGCAAATCACCTTCTTTAATCGCGTATGGGGCTTCCGTAATGGAAAGGTTGATAATCTTGTCCGTTTGGATAACTCCGTTTTCAGGCAGATAAGACACAATAACGTCAAATTCCAAATCGGTAATATCATCATGTCCCTTTGCCTTTGCGGCGGCCTGTAAGGCTATCAGTTCAGACTGGAGCAACGTAATAGTACCTTCATATTCCTTTTTACCCAACTGAATGCCGCGTGCCTTCTTTCCGGTTGCAAAAAGACATTCTTTTTGCCTTTTCATCTTGTACTCAATACCACGAAGCCCGGTTACTTCCTTGCCCAACATGACGAGTTTTACGTCAATCCAAGCATATTCTTTCGTATTAAAACTACTCATTATTCACTTGTATTATAGGGGTTACTAAATGACAAATCCACATCTATTTCTTTCAGCAATGCGGTAGGTACAATCTTGCATTGAACCTTTAGCGAACCGGTAGAAATCAAATTTTGATCCGGGTTGATATAAGCCTTAAAGCCGCTTATCTCACCGTCCATATTCGTGTTAATGGAGCGGATGATTGATTGCTCGAAAGACTTGCAGACAGGTTGCGATAACTGGCCGGTATCGGCATCAACCATGATACTATCCAAAATTTCGTCGATATATGTTTTATAGCAGATAACAACGGCTTTCTGTATAACGCGGATAAGACAAAGGCGGTGGTAGTCGTCCGTTGTTGCGATGGCCGTGGCATCATCATTCAGGTAATAACCGTTTTTTCCGATATAAGTACGGTAGAAGATATAACCGGCATCGTGCAGGACATTCCAAAGGTTGTAATTTTCTTCCGGTTTCTTTCCGTCCGTCAGATAACCGTCAGTGGCAATGCTGCCATCCTTTACGCGTCCGATAGAGATATTAACCGCACACGTTGCAGCACGACCGAGAACCTGACCGATGGCGGCAGAATATAATTTACTACCACCATAAAGGCCATCAGAAGCAAGTACGACGCTAACACTATTTTGTGATCCTTCGCGCGGCTGGTAAAGACTATCCGTTTCACCGCTCCAAGCGATGGCCGGAAGCAAAACTACAAATGGGGCGATTTTAGCCATATATGCTTTAACGACTGATTGAGCAGCGGCGATGGCAGTAACTACATCTTTATCTATACATTTTTCAATCGTAGGAGTATAAGAAGCCGGGGCATTGCGGTTCACGCCGACAAGGCGAATACGTCCGGCCGCGGAATCTATCAAAGTTTGCAAGGGTGATCCGGCTTCGGCAGAACAAATTTGTGTCAATGTGGTCGCCTCACTAACTACCAGCAAATGAAGTTCCGCGCCATCACCGGCAGTTGTATAGAAGGCCGACACGTCTTTATAAACTAAGGGATTGCTTTCTTTATCAATACCCAGCTTTGACAGGTCATTACTGGAAGAAAGTACATACACTTTGTTAAGAGCGAGTTTTCCTTCTACGGCCGATCCGGTCAAAATAAGCCCGGCAATACCATCATCCGAAAGGGTAACGGTTCCGATGTTACCGTTACCCAGCGTAATATTTACATTTGGTAAACTCATGTTTTATTAATTAATAGGTTTTTAATTCACCCTTTCCACATCTTTTTTGATGGGAAATGGCCTTATCGTGTTCATGTCCGAGAAAAACCAAGTTATCACCGGTTACATGAAAGTTTAAACTATCCGGGTAGGATTCCCGGTATTGAGCCAAAAAGGCCGGTTCATTAGCCGGTGCGATAACCGGGGTTTCTTCTGTATGCTTTTCTTTTGCCATTCTAACGACGTTTTAATAGTTTTAAAATAACCTTCCAAATTGAAGGCAGATATTTAATCAAAAGGACAACCGCAAGCAATCGGCAAAGGTAAATTTGCGCCTGTTGCCACCATGTAAGCCGGTTGATATAAACCGTTTCACCGGGGACTGGCGTAGGCACGTAAATAATAGAATCTTTTGCCGGTATATAAATCGTGTCATGCTTGGCGTTAGCCTTGTAATCCAATTTCCCGTTATCAAAAGAAAGGCTACTTTCAACCCCTGCACTTTTCAATTCGTTATAAGCCTTCATTATAACCTGATTATTGCTATCACATTCAAACAAGGCCGTAAGAAGTGCCGAATCAGGCGATAAGTAAACAGGCGCAAGGCGTTCCGTTGCTATATTAGCCGGTGGGTTCGCGGGCGTGCCCCTCGCATTTTTCAACCCGCCGCAACTCGTCACGTACAGGGCAAGCAATATCAGCGTGAGGGCAGGTATTGACTTTCTCAACAGCCCGGCGAAGCCGTTCCAATTCTTTTCGTATTGCATAAATCTCCTTTTTCAGTGGTTCGACCACCTGTTCCATCAGGATGGCCATTGCCTTTTTAACATTATCCAGTTCGTCGCCGCGTGTGTCCGTCTTTGAGGCTTCCACTTGCGCCCGGAGTTGCTCGACTTCTGCGTCGTACTTCCTGCGTAGCAGTACAGCCGTAAGCCACGCGCTTAACGGTGCGGATATGATTGCGGCTACCAACGATATTATTTCAGACAATTCCATCCTGACTTCTTAGGTTATTTGTTCAGTAACTCCCAACCGGAATATACGTCAGCCATCACAGCGGAAACACCGTTTTCTACCTGACTGATAGCCGCCGCAAAATTACACATGGTCGCTTTGTCGTTCACATCCGGCACATAGGTCGTTGGTACTTGCATTTCGCGGCAAACTCTTTGTATATACCCGGCGGTGTTGTTTTCTATCTTCGGAGCATAGCGGCTGATAAAATCCGTTATCGTTTGGCACTTGTGTAATTTGCGATAGTTCTGCAAAGTACGGATCAGGGCACGATAACCATGCGCCATTGTTTCAAACTGGAAAAACGCCTTATCCGTCTGCACCGCCCTAAGCCCCTGCCATTTGTCTTTCGACAAACGGAGATTGCCGGGGTTATTATTTCTTAGTCCGCGTGTCATGCTTTAGGCTGGGTTAAGGTGATTGTAGCGGTTTTTGTCACATCTTCGGCAAGCGTCAGAGTAACAGTAGCGTTTTTGGCCGTTTCTCCGGCTGTATTATCCAGTGCGGTAATCAGTAATACTTTATCCTGTTTTACTATTGTAAAGCCTTCCGGTTCTGTATATGCGTAATCAGAAGATGCACTTACCGCAAATTGTTTTGTACCACCATTAACCGGGTAAGCGATTGTTTTCGGGGTAACTGATATTTCAGGAACATAAGCCGAACTAACAATTGCGCCGATAGCTTCCATCTTTTTCGGTAGTACGATAAAGTAATGACGGAAGTTAATCAAACTTTCCTGTGTCTGCGGACTTTTTTCGGCTTCTGAATAATACATTTTAGTCTTGCCCGAAGCCTTAAACATACGTTTTACATAGAAAGCAACCGAAGCCTGATATGTACCATCCAAAGCCGTTTCACCGAATTTCTTTTTTACTCCGTTAGTAGTGAATGACGGGCAACTAACATACTCGTAAACTTCAAATCCGTACAGGTTGGCAATTTTACCGGTCGTGTAATTGTAGTATTGTTTTTCAAACTTCTGGTCGCAAAGCAACAAATCGTTCACGTGATCCGAGCACAGCACAAGGCGGCGGCCCTCCGTTGGAACTTCCATTTTATCGAATTTGTCTTTCAATGCAACAATATCCTTTGTCGTGATCCTGCGGCGGCCGTTGTCATTCGCCCCGGTGGTAAGAACTACCGGTGTCAAATCGGAGTCCTTTTGAGGAGCAAGGGCGTGAATTGCTTTCTTGAATTTATTTACCAAAATAGAATCGCCGTGACGTTCTTTATGGCTTGCCATCTTCTCATAAGAACAGGCATAAAGTTCATCATCCGTGACACGGGTAGCCTTTGTTTGGTATTTATCCAAACTGATAGCAACGTCGCCATCTTCCAAATCTTGAATAGGAATAGGATAAGTTGTGTTATTAATCAAAACGTCGGGATCACCGCCCACGTCGATAAGGTGAATAATATCGTTTTCGGCTTTATCGGAATAGTCAGGAATGCCGTCCAGCCATGTAGCCGTAATTCCGGCACGCAATTTCTTAATTAATTCACCCGTCCAAATTTCCGTATATACACCGGCACAAGCCGAACCGTTCGGCAGAAAGTTTCCCGAAACAATCGACGCACCTACGACGACCGCCGCACCGGCAGAAGCCGGAACGCCAACCGCGACGGCAAGAAAAAGCCCCATCATTGCATTAATAAGCAACCGGGAAAATAGTTTGAATCCAGTTTTCATTTTTACCTGTTTTTTTAAAATTAGTATTTGGGACAATCCACACCATATTCAGCCTTAAACAGCTTCATATAAGTGGCCTTGTCATTCTCCTTTAAATTTTCCATCTGATCCGCCGGAACATCAGACAGTTTTTTCCAGTCCAAAGCCATAGAACCGGAACCGCCGGGCTGGTTTATCAAATTCATAGGCTTTTGTATCGGTGTCATGGAATCAAAAGTCAACTTTAGACTTTCAATACCTACCTTTTTACCCAATTCGATAAAGTGAGTTTCCTTTTCCGGCATAATCAGGCGTTTGCCTGTGGCTTCTTTTACCGCTTGCGTAATGGCAGACAACTGCATTTGTTCTTTCTCCTGCTGTAATTGCTGATTGGCCGACTTGTAGCCGTTCAGCACTTCAATAGAAGAAAGAATTTCGTTTTCTCCGGCCGTTCCCGGCAACCCCAATTTCAGGGCGATAGCTTTGTAATCCATCTTTTCTTCGTCTTTTTGATTGTTGTTATTAGTGAGTAATGGCAGACCGTCCGAGTTTTCACCGGCCGCCAGTTTTAATTCCTGACCTTTGAATGTAAGTACCAGCGGCAAAGCGTTGTCATTTCCGCCTATGTCAACCATGCTTATTTCAATTAACTTGCTTCGTGTAGCGGTAGCCCGGTATTGGCCCGGCTTTATCAGTTCCGGCGCGTCGCTGGTTTCTGTTACCTCAAAATTAGCGGAAGCCATTTTTAGCGTACCCTTATCCCATTGCTGCTTTGCAAGTTTGCTTTCCTCGCGTACTTCGTCAAAGTAAGGTTCACCGGTTATTTTGTCGCCTTCCTTTTTTATGTCTTTGATGCAGCCGATAATAACACCGCGCCAGTGCATCCACAATAATACCGGGTTGCGTTCATATTGTGAAACATCTACACCGTCGGTTTTTACCCACGTTCCGTAACAGTTTACGGACTCATCGCTTATAAGTATTCGCTTTGCCATTTATTACATGTTACATTGTTTTTGTTACCGCATTTCGCGCTTTATCCGACGCAAACATAACCCCCTAAAATAGTTCGCACAAAAAAGTGCGTAACCGTTACGCGCTTGCGTGAAAGCGTTTTATAATAGATGGAAAGCGTTTCACCCTTAATTGCCTCGCCCACCGATACTTTACAATTTTGCCAAAAAGTAAAGCGATAATTATGTCTAAAAAGGAATTAGAAAAAAGTAAGGAATTAGCACGCATGTACTACCTGAATGGCGAAACGCAAAAACTTGTGGCCGAAAAGGTCGGGGTTAGCCGCGTAACGATTAACAAGTGGGTAGCCGATGGCGGTTGGGATACTATGCGCGTAGCGAAAACCATCACCCGAAAAGAAATCATTACTAAAATGATGCAGGAGGCTAACAAGAAGTTGGAAGAAGGGAAAATGTCTTTTGATGAAATGTCAAAGTTGGCCGCATCTATTGAAAAAATAGACAAGCAAACAAACGCAATTACTATTTACGAGGTAATGACCGTTTACAACGAATGGCTGATAGTTCGCACGGGGGTGGATAAAGAACTTACAACTGACCTGATTAAGACAATGAACCACTACCAAGACATATTTCTAAGTGAACAGGTAGGCAAAAGCAAGTTCTAATGGTCGGAAATACTTTAAAACAAGCACAGGAAAGGTGGAAACAGCTATCGGAAACGATACAAAACATGTCCACCGTCAACGTGGCCGAAACGAAAGCCGCGCAATTAGAACGTATTGAACGCGCCCGGAAAGATTATGCCTATTTCGTAGAATACTACTATCCGCACTATTGTACGGACAAAATAACCGGGGAAGTAACACCGTCGGCAAAGTTTCATATAGAGGCCGCCAAAAAGATACTTCAAAGCAGGGATATAAAAGCCGTGTTCAAGTGGGCACGCGGCCACGCCAAATCTACCCACATGGACGTAATGATACCAATGTGGCTAATGTGCCAAAAACAGCCGCAAATCAACGTTATGGTATTGGTCGGAAAGTCCGAAGATAGCGCACAGACTTTGCTGGGTGATATACAAGCCGAATTGCAATATAACAAACGGTACATTCACGACTTCGGGCCGCAATACAATTCGGGGAACTGGCAGGATGGCGAATTTGTCACCAGCACCGGGATCGCTTTCTTTGCCCGTGGGCGTGGGCAATCTCCGCGCGGTCTAAGATATAGGAACCGCCGCCCGGACTACATAGTTATTGACGACTTGGACGACGACGAATTGTGCGAAAACGATACCCGCGTCAGAAAGATAACCGAATGGGTGAAAGAAGCCTTATTCGGGGCATTCGGGGCGGAAGGCGGCCGTTTTATCATGGTTGGTAATCTTATCAGCAAGTGCAGCGTATTGGCTAACATAGCCGCGTCAAAAGGCGTATTCGTTAGTCAGGTGGACGTATTGGATAAAAAAGGCAAACCGTCGTGGCCCGAATACTGGACTATGCAGCGCATTCAGGCCAAGCGCGAATTTATGGGCTACCGAGCCTTTGAAAAGGAGTATATGAACAATCCTATCAAAGAAGGGACGGTATTTCGTAAAGACTGGATTCGCTGGAAGAAAATGTTTTCACTCGACCGCTACGAAAAGATTGTGGCTTATTGTGATCCATCCTTTAAAGGCAGCACACAAAACGACTATAAAGCGATTAAGGTTTGGGGCAAGATCGGAACAGAATTGCACCATATCGCCGCATTCGTCCGGCAATGTTCGGTTAGCGAAATGGTGCGCTGGTTCTACGACCTTCACGAGCGCATGCCGGAAGGCGTGATATGCGAATACTACATAGAAGCAAATTTCCTTCAAGACATTCTTTTGGATGAATTTACAACGGAAGGAAAGTTACGGGGCTACCAATTACCCATACAGGCAGACAAGCGCAAAAAGCCCGATAAGTTCGCCCGTATTGAAGCCGTTTCGCCCCTATGGGAGCGCGGCTTTGTCTTCTACAATGAAAGGCTACAAAATGATCCTGATATGTTGGCCGGGATAGAGCAAACCCTTTCAATCGAAAAAGGAAGCCGGACACATGACGACGCGCCGGATGCCGACGAAGGGGCTATTTATATCCTTCAAAAACACACAAGAATACAAGAGTATCAACCCAGCTTTGGCATGCGCCAAAGCCCTAAAAATTCATGGTAATATGATTAAGTTATTCAAAGAAATTATTCTGAATTACAGAGTAAAAAGAGCCGTTAAGATGGCAAAGGAATTATCAGAAGTGAGCAAACGCAAGTACATCGTTTTGATGGTGGCCGGTGTTCCCAAAGTCTATTCCAAACAGGATTTAAAAAACCTGATACAAAGACGTGTGTTCAAGAAAGGCACGACTATTCAGGACTTAGAGAAACGAGCGATTATTGTAACAGGCCCGGAAACTACACCGGTAGCGGCAGATTGCGCAATGTATCGCGGTAACAGCACAATAGTAGAACGCATATTATAGCCTATGTTCCTGACCGAGAATGACTACATCGTAGCCTCGGCAGATGCTTTGACAATCTTTCAGCAAAGCACGCCGGAAAAGCGCGAAAAAGCCGAAAAAATGGCTATTGAGGAAATCGCCGGTTATCTGCGTAGCCGGTACGATACCGGGCTTATTTTTTCGGCCGTTGGTGACAATCGTAATGATGTCATAGTTATGCACGCCTGTGATATAACGCTGTATCACCTTGTTTCATGGCTTCCCGGAAAAATGGGACGTGAAATAAGGAAAGAGCGTTACGAACGGGCGATTAAATGGCTGGAAGAGGTTCAAGCCGGAAAGGTTACGCCGAATTTGCCAACCTGCACCGGTGAAGATGGAGAGGTAGATATAAACAACCCCGTAAAGTGGGGTTCGGGAAAAAGCAACACTTATATTTGGTAAAATGGGTAGCAAAAAACGCATAAGTAACGACCTGTGTGTAGGTGGGTTTAACCTTGCTAAAGAGAGCGACCGGAAACGGCTTAGTTCTATGATGGTAGAATTGAAGCTACAAGCGGATGCACTTACACAAAAAGACCTGAAAAATTGGCGGCAAGCGTGGCAAATGGCGTTGAACATAGAAAATCCGCGCCGCGGCCCTCTGTATGATATTTATACGGATATAGATGCAGATTTACACCTGACCGGCTGTGTCGGCCAGCGGAAAGGCTTTGTTTTGAAAAAAAGTTTCAAACTGGTAGATGCCAAAGAAAAAGAGAACGAAGAGGCAACCAAGCTATTTGAAACCGGATGGTTCAAAGATTTAATAAGCTATATCTTGGATAGCCGGTATTGGGGGCACTCACTTATTCAGTTAGGCGATGTTGTGACCGTTGACGGAAAGACGCGGTATAAAGACGTTGAGTTGATTCCACGTAAACATGTGATACCTGAATACGGTGTTATTATCAGGGAACAGGCCGACGAATGGAGACAAGGGTATGATTACAGGAATACCCCTTTATCCGACTGGGTAATCGAAGCCGGAAAGCCTAAAGACCTTGGTCTGTTCCTAAAGGCGGCGCATCAGGCCATACCCAAAAAAAACATGCTGGCGTTCTGGGACCAGTTCGGGGAAATATTCGGTATGCCTATCAGGATCGCCAAGTCGACGGCCCGTGATCCTAAAGACCGTTCACGCATTGAGAATATGCTGGCATCTATGGGGGCGGCCGCATGGGGGCTATTCCCGGAAGGGACGGAAATTGACATTAAGGAGACAACACGGGGGGACGCTTTTAACGTGTACGATAAACGTGTCGACCGTGCCAACAGTGAAATAAGCAAAGGTCTGCTTAACCAGACAATGACCATTGATAACGGTAGTAGTTTGTCACAATCCGAGGTGCATCTTGAAGTGCTTGAGAACGTAATAGAAAGCGATGCCGACTTGGTCAAGGATATAGTGAACGACCAACTGATTCCACGAATGATCAAGCACGGTTTCCCGATAAGGGGGTTACGTTTCATCTACGATGAGAGCACGGACTACACGCCGGAGCAACAGGTGGCGTTCGAGACAATGATTGCCGACCGCTACGAAGTTGATCCAAAATATTTTATTGATAAGTACAATATTCCGATTGTCGGGAAAAAACAGGTACAAACGCAACAACTTTCAAGACCTTTTTTCGACTAAGCCCCGATATATATACGGGGCTGCACGAAAGGGCGGCAGAATTATACGGAGATAGCAACCTGATATTATCCGCAGATAATTACCCGGACACTTCGGGCGTTGAAGCCGCTTTTAACAATGCCGCAAAATGGTTGCATGAAAACCGCATATTTGGAACGGACGCGCTTCGGGAAGATGCCGTTGCCAGATTGATTAACGAAACAGCCTCTTTCTTATCCAAAGGCATAGAACGGGGTTTGGGAGAATGTTCGCCGTCGGAAATAATGGTGAGCAGCCTATGCGAAAGTGTGGGGGTATTTTCCGGCTTCAAGACCTTTCACGAAATGAAAGAAGCCGCCGGAATGCTCTTAGACGAAAGCGGTAATATAAAGCCATTCGAACAGTATTATAAAGACGTTCAAACACTGAACGAAACTTATAATAAGTTCTATTTAAAGACTGAATATGATTTTACCGTAGCCAGCAGCGAGGCGGCCGCACGGTGGGAAGATCAGCAGGACGACGGGGAAGGCCGGTATCTATTACAATACCGGACAGCCGGGGATAACAAGGTAAGAAAGGCACACCGGGAACTGGAAGGAATAACCCTGCCGGCTTCCGATCCTTTTTGGAACAGCTATTATCCGCCCAATGGCTGGCGTTGCCGTTGTACGGTTGTGAAGGTACGCGCCGCCAAATACCCGGCAACGAATAGTAAAGAAGCCATTGAAGCAGGGAGCAAGGCAACGGCAGGAAAATACGCTGAAATGTTCCGTTTTAACCCCGGAAAGCAAAGGGCCGCCTATCCGGCTTACAATTCGTACACTATTTCAAAATGCAATGTGTGTTCCAAAAATGATTTAAAACTGGCAAAGAAGCCCAGCAACGAACTTTGTGCCGCTTGTAAGATTATCCGGGAACAGGCAAAGTTTATTCCTGAACACACCGAAAAAGGAGAATTACGGGTACATCTTGCACATGGGGAAGGTGAACGGGCTGAAAACATAAGGATCGCCCGGTATTTTACGGATAGATACGGGCAGGAGATAGACCTTTTGCCCAGAAGCGACACCGAGAAATGCGCGGATGCCTATAACCGGACATTGAGGCAGTTACAGGAGTATAAACAAAACAATACGCCAACCGTGAATTCTATAGATATGGCATTGAGAGATGCCAACCGTAAATCCGATCACGCCGTATTGTGGATAGCCTCCGATATCTCAGAGGATAGCTTGACCAAAGGGATCAAGGGTAGGATGTTGCGGGCCAAAAGATTACAATCCGTCACCGTGATACGGGAAGGGAAAGACGTGGTGTATACGAAAGAGCGGATACGGGAGGCCGGCTTTAAAATAAGCTGGGCCGACTTGAAATGATCAAATCGGCCCTGCAGGGGGGGCCGGGGCGACATTGCCGTCCCCCCAGCCGTTTGACAAAGATAGTATTAAATATTAAATTCACAAAGGTATGGACGGGAATTTCAAAAAAGAAGTAATAGACCGGTCATTAGAGGATATAAAGGTCGAGTTAGACGAAGAGTTCGACCGGAATTTTGAACGCAAGTCTTTCTTTGATGAAAAGAAATGGCCGGAAAGAAAGTTCGACGATGGTGTCGGATCACTTATGCAGCGAAGCGGTGGGTTAAGGGGAAGTGTCCGAAGCCGGAAACGAGGCGTTGAACTTGCCTATTCTTCTTCCAAACCATACGGGCGCATACATAACGAAGGCGGAGAAATCAAAGTTACCCGAAAAATGAAAGGTTATTTCTTTGCCCGTCTAAAAGAGATTGAAGGGAAATACACCTACAAAAAGGATGGGGAAAAAAGAGACAACAAACAGAACCGCCAGCTTTCGGACAAAGAGCAATTTTACCGGGCTATGGCATTAAAGAAGGTCGGTTCAACAATCACCATGCCGGAACGCCGGTTCATCGGAAACGGCAAGGCAACAGATAAAATTATCCGTGAAATAGCGGAACAGAATATTGAGGATTATTTTAAAAAACATAATATTATAGCTCCATGAGAAAAGATGTTTATCAGATTCTTAAAAAAAGGCTTCAACAGCTAATCACCGATGAAGAAAGTAATATTTGCTTTGTCTCTGAACACCAGCTTCGGGAAATGGCAGAAAAGGGAGAAACACCGACCTATGCAATCAAGCACATAGGATTGTGGAATAGGCAAGTTGAATTTATAGAGGAAGAAACGCCGTTTCTTATGCCAGCCATATTTATAGAGTTCGGGAAAATAGACTGGAGAAGCCAGGCAGGCGGTTTACAAGATGCCAACCTTACAATAGGGTTGCACGTGCTTACAAATGCCATTCCCGAAGGCTACGACGGAGAAATGTTTCATCTTGATTTATTGGATAAGATAAATTATTGCTTGCACGGCTTTAATAGCGGAAGCATGGGTACATTGACACGCGTAACGTCTATCCCCTGCCACGATCACGAAGAAATATTGGATAATACAGAAATATTCAAATGCTTAGTACAGGATGATACAGCCGTAAAGAAACAGGTTAAGATACCGGCAAAGCCTAATATTACCGTTACCTAAAAAAATGAAAGTTGCAAGGCTTCTTGTTTGGCTACTACGTCAGGATTGGCCGCCGCATTGATATAGTTATAGAAAGTCTTTTCCGATATGCCATATATCGGCCAAATATAACGCTTCCAAATAGCCCGGTTAGATAAACCGGTCTTTGCATATTCGTCATATATAGCATTGACTTCTTTAACACGCTTAACGTATGAACAACCTTGTAAAGCCATTTATTAATCGGGATTTATAATAAGTACAAAATTATCAAAAAGATACAGGACTACAAAAGAAAAGCGGGCTAAATTTACTTAACCCGCTTTTTCGTAAAGCAACAAACCTATATTTTTCCCTATCATTCGATATAATAGGTTTGTAACATCATTCCGTTTCGTTTGATAAACAATACCGTCTTTCCTTCATCTGTGCGAATTTCCGTTGTCACTTCGCTACGGGTGATTGTCTTATTTTCTTTTAGGCTGACTATTGCAGTATCAATAAAGAATTTAAGTGCATCAAAGTCGCTTTCATTATTTTGAACTATCAGGCCGTTATACTGCTTATCTACCCACGTTTGAATGATTTTCAACCAACCCGGTTTGTTGTTGGGTATGATGGATTTATATTTCAGTTCCGCCATGATTAGAATGCCATTATAACCGGATTATTTTTCTATTGCTTTGTTGATATTGGTATTCTTTCCATCACGATAACCATTGCAAAAAGCCTCTGCAATATCTTTCTTTTTCGTTTTGGGGGCTTTTCTCTCTACGGGTGAATAGTTACTCATGTAGTCGTTTATTAGTTGATTATGGCAAACCACAAGCGATTTTTCCTGCACTTCGTTTGCCGCCGCTTCAAGTTTTAGCTTTGCTCTCAGACCATAAGCACAACCATTCAAGTAGGAAGCAATGTATTTGCGTTTATACTTTTCAGTTCGTGCAGCCCCACGTTTCCCCTTTACAAATTCTTCATATCTGACCGGTGCTAACTTTCTGAATATACTACGCAACATACCATACAGGTAAATCACTGTTGAAGTGTTTGCCTCCGTTCCGACTACAATCATATTCGTTTGCCCGGAAATAAGGAATGTTTTGCAATAGTTAAATTCACAAAGGACATTCATTAGCGATCGTTTCCAAAGGCCGTATGTGTCTTTGAAACTAATACAACCGGTTTTCTGTATCTGTAAAGTTCCCTTTCTTTCTTCGGGATCAATATCCATCAATGAAAGATTGTACTGCGTCAACAAGCGGCTGATTGCGGCGGCCGCTGCATTTGCTTCACCTTCCGAACCAATCTTTTTTGCACCTTCTTGAAGGCGCATTAACTTTTTCAGTTTCTCTACTATTTTATTGGGTACTTCTGTTTCCATGTTTTTATTTCGATATTTTTTTAATCTCTGATATTAAACGTTTTATTACGCAATTTACAGCCGCTTCGAGAGCCGAAATACCTGTATAATATAACGATGCAAATACTGTATATAATTTATCATTATATCGTACTTTTACTTCAAAGCGTGCTATCTCTGCCACCAAATCAATAACAACTATTACTGGATGTCCCATTAGTGTGTTTCCACTGCAAAGCACATAGCCCCATCTTTCGTTTATAAAAAAACCTTTTCGTTGTAAAACACATGTTAGCTCTTTGGTTTGATCGTATAATGTATTCATTACTTAACTTATTTGTTATACGTTAAATCTTTCAATACAAATCAATTTACTATCAAATAGTATGTAGTACCTATTATCTATACAGGCATTCATTAGATTAAAATCCTGTTTATCCATTGAGGTGGTTTTCAAGCCTATTTTCCCTACTATTTCAACGGGAGATACTCTTACTTCCTCAATCCATTCTAAACTATTGAGCCAATCAATAATTTCTATATCCGATCTCAATTTATCCATTTCTCTATTTTTTAATTAATTGAAGGCCATAATTTGCACCTTTTTTTACCCAAGTAAAAGAGCCTTTGATCCTACCTTTTACCATTTCTTTTACAATATCTTCAATATCACTCATAAAGACCTGATATTTTATTTTTTGAGAGTAATAGTCTTTATTCTTGTCTTTATAGGGGACAAGAAGCATTACGGCAGAAGAACACCCTCTTGAATAGCCAGCTATATACAAGTCGGCATCGAAAACATAGTTATCCCTTTCCTCATTATAGGCATCACCGTCCCATCTACATGGTACTCCATTTAAAAAGTGCATTTTCCAAGTTTGTTTCTTCATATCTCTCTATTTTTAAATGTTTTTTGCACCTGATTAATAACCTAAAAAAGCATACATACCAGCATTACATAAAGTAGCAATAATCAATTCCCGATCACCTTGCGCCGGGCCTATATTCAGACTATCGCTTTTTCCAGTTCCAACCGATATTGTTTCTTCTGTTCCAATCAGACAAAAACCTGCGGAAACAACCTTTGCTCCTTCTATCTTCACACTGCTATGCGTTATGTGATCGGCAAAAAGAACCGGCATTTTTAAGCCGGTCTTTTCTTGTTCAAATACAACGTATTTCATACATGCAGTATTAAAGCGTTTCAGGCGCATAGGCCATCACATAGGTTGTTACATCACAAGTGACTATCACACGGCCGGAACCTTTGCATTGCTCGCAAACATGCCCGTCTATACTGCCGCTACCTTCACATACTTTGCACGCTACCACATGGGGCGGAATAGTCTTTGTTCTTTTTATTCCTTTGGGTTCTTGTGCTTCCTTTGGTTTTCTAAACCTGTCTAATATGTTTCCCATATCGTTTTATTACTTTAATATTACTATTTACTTTCATCAGCTACCCAGTTGATTGTTACAACCGCTTTTAATTTCTTATACCCCTTACAAACCGGGCATTCTACCTTTACACTTTCACGTGTCAGTTCATCCATTCCCCAAAACCAGCCGTTGCCGTGGCAATAGCCGCAAGGCACACCGCCAAACTCCGTTTGTTCAACCGGGTGTTCTTTCGGGAACAATGGCGGAGAGATTAATAACATTGGTTGTTTCTTGCTCATGATTCCGTCATGCCTAAAGGAATACATACCCATGCGCCGTTCTCATTCTTCACTTCTGCACGGATGAACTGTTTACTAATTGCCGGTTGATAGGCTTCTTCTATTATTTGCACACCTTCCATAAAGCGTTCATTCCCGGCTTCTTCCGCAATTTTACGAAGTTGTACTACGCGGCTGGCCTTTAGTGTACCCTTTGCGTCACGGGCCAACAGGCGAAGCACCATCTTAACAAGCGACTTTGTTTTCTCATCACTCGCAAGCCCTTCAATGTATTCTTTCACAATGGCAATACCATCTTCTACCGTATCACGATAACCATCAGTTGTATAAACACCTACGGTTATACGCTTATCACCTTTAGAGTTGGTAAATGTATCGCTACGCTGGCCGTCTTTCTTCAATTTCAGCACATCAGCTTTCATGTCGATAACATTTTTAAAATCATCCAAAACCGCCTGTTTGGTTTCCTTAATACCTTGACTAAGGCACATTAAGGAAGGAACCGTTCTTTCGATTGTTTCATCTACAAGATCACGATAAGCATCGCGATCCTGTTTAGCCTTTACTTTTGCATTTTCTGCGGCCTGTTTAGCCTTAAACGCTTCAAACTGTCTTAATTCTTCGCTGTTCATTTCAACGACTTTTTTTTCTTCTTCCATGATGTTGTTAATTTAATTGTGAGAAATCAGTATTTTTATCTCCTTTCCGCTGTATCCTCCTTATCTTGATACACAGTAGGTCTAATTCTTCGGTAGTCAGTTTCCCGAACTCTTTACCAGCAATTCGGGGATTTTTACAGAAAGCATTTACACAATTCCAATCTGTTGTGTCAACGCCGTGCTTTTGCAGAAGATGAAGGGCGGCGGATCGCTTACGCCTTAATTCCTTGCGTGCTATTTCACGGGCTTTATACCCGTTCGACTGCCGTTGCATCCCGTCGCACATCAAGTCATATTCCTTGTCGGTCATTTCCTTTAAGGAATCGGTTCTATTATCGGTATATTGGCGTACTAAATCAGCCTTTAATTCATCCTTATCTATTGTTGGCATACGGCCAAGAAGGGCGTAAAACCGTGAATAATTTCTTTTCATACAAAGTCCTCCTCTTTCATACCATATTCGGCCATCAAGGCATCATGCGAAAGACGTGTGAGTTGTTCCGCTAATTCGCTAAAGATAAAAGACTGTTCATCATAGGAAAAGCCTTCGACCTTCTTGATGATACTGTTTAAAACCACTTCAATTACCTCATCCATAACTATTTCTTTTGATTATTTTTTAAATTATTCCAATACTGTGCAGCACCTTCGGCCCATATCGTATAATAATTACCCGGCTTAGTTATAAACCGGCCTTTACACACCGCCCGGAAACCCTGAACGAAGATTTTCACGTCAGCGTCATAAGCCACCCTCTTAGCGGCCCGACCTTCGGGCTTTACCCCTTCGGCATGGCTGATAAAAATTAGCAACTTATTACAGTGTTTCTCTTTCATAGCTTTGTAACTGGCGTATGTAAGCCCGGAATATTGAAAGCTATCTACAATCACAATACCGGCACTTCTACGCTTTAATAAGCGTTCTGATAGTTCATTCATTGGTTCCCGGTCGAGAATTTGGAACCTTCCGTTCACTTCTTCCATACGGCAACGATTGATACTGTTTTGAAGGGAAAGTCCCGTACTTTCTTCCAAGCTATCATAAATCACTTTATCAAACTGGCATAGATACTTTGCCAACTGCATTACAAAACTACTTTTCCCGTTACCACTATCGCCCCATACGATCCAAGTACCCGTGCGGTCAGGTGTCCCGAAGGTAGCTTCCCATTCGTCGGTAAATGGGAAGCTGGGTATATTCATAGATTGTATTTCTTTAGGGGAATAAGCGCGTTTCATGCTTGTACTTCTTTTACGGCTACCCTACAACGGGTAGCGGTTACTATTTTATTAGCTAACTCTAAATTTTCAAGTTCAATAATGATTAATCCGGGCGTTTTCGCACGTCTTACACGTATATCGCAAGGGTATTCACCTTCACCCCACAAAAGCAAAACATGCGCGGCGTATTGGGCTTCCATGCCAAGTTGATAGACCTTTTTCAACATATCAAGCCCCCTTTCTTAATTTTTCAATCTCTGTATATACCCGGCGAAGGCTTCCGCCTGTGCGGTTTACCACTTTCATAACCTCCGTGCCTTCCGGGGCGTTTAGTTTCGCCACCATTGCCGCTTGTGCCTTTAAAAATGCTTCGCGCTCTTTTCCGTCGTCCGGGGTTACTTTACTGTATTTATCACCATAACGGGAGAACATTTCGGTATATCCTACCTTTTTGCATTCAATAGACCGGTTCATTTTTTCTTTCAAACCGTCCGCACCCATCATATACCATGCACAACAGCGTTCCGTCGCATTCCAAAGGGCTTTCAATTCTAAAAAGGCTTCATATTGCAGGTCGCCGCCTTCGTCAAGTATAATTAAAGGGCGTTCCAGTGTTTTCAGGTAGAAACAAAGGTCATCGTACACGTCGCAATATCTACCGTTGGAATTAACCCCAAATTCTTTTGCAATGTAGCGGATCAGGCGTTGTTTACTTTTAACCTGTGAGCAATCCACATAAATAGCATTTTTGTGCATCTTTACATAAATGCGGGCCGTGAACGTCTTTCCTATATTTGCCATATCACACAATACGGCGGAAACGCTGCTTTCCTGACACATTGCCAACTGTTCGGTTATATAGACAAAAGTCGGGGTTTCGGCCGCTTGCCACTGAATTTCATTATTCAGCGATACATTCAGGCGACGGGCAAGGCAAATCCAATTTGTGTCGCTAACCTGTTTGTCTATTTTCCCTTTTTTCAGAACATTGTACACGCTGGCAGAAATGCCAAGCGCGGCGGCGTGCTTGTTATCCGAAGGGTAATTTTCCCGGTTTACCGTAATGGCTTCGAGAATGCGTTGTTTAATATCGCTCGTTACTTCCATGTTATAATAATGTTTTAATGTTATTCTAATACTGTTATATACTTGCTACGCCCCGGCCTTTGTAGTCGCTGAATTGGGCTATCAGGCTATCGGCATCCGTTTCTACATTATCAACCTGTACTGGCTTTGCCGTTGCCTTCGCTATCTTTTTGGTGGTTTCTGCTTTTAGCACTACTACCGGGGCAATGGCTTCTTTCTTAGTCATTGTGTCGAACTGGCTGATTAACTTATTTTGGTTTGTCATTATCAACTTATCCGCTTCGGTCTGTTCAGCTTCTGCCGTGTTGAAAGTTCCAACATTACTTAACTTATCAAGCAGTACGCCATTCTGGTAGATATACACATCGCCCATGTTCCCTTCTTCATCCGGCAGGTAGTAGGCATCCACTTGATTATTATTCGGGGCAAGGCGGTCGAGAACTTCCGGGCTGCTCAACCAAAGATCGGTGTAGTTTACGCGGCAATAACTGTTTCGTTTAATACTCGTTTCCACATGTTCACCAATAAAGCGGTACAAAATAGCCTTATCAACCGGTTGCAAAGTCGGGTTCATATTGCTTTCAAGAACCTGCCAGCGCGTCATACCGGGGTATTTCTTTTGATTAGGGTGTAAGGAATGGTTGAACTCATGGACGTCGTTCATATCTTCCTGTATTAGTTGCTCCCAAGTGTAATACTGCTTTTCTTCGTAAGTGTCGTTGTATTCGTCACTTATCTTTTTGCTTTCGGCGCGGTATTTCTCGTTTTTGGCGTAGAAGCGGCCTATTCCTAAATGATTTTTGTGTTCGACACTACGTTTCTTTGCACCGTTCAACGGTTCTGCAAACTTTTCCTGCGAGTTTAACGGGGCGCAAAATCGAACAAAGGGAAACATTGTACCGGCTTTTAGAAAGCTGTCTTTCCACTGACTCATAAGGTGATTTTCCACTTCTACTTGCGCCGGGCAATTCCAACCTTTACGCTCCATCAGGCGGAACATATCACGGAAACAATCTACAACCAAATCCACATTCTTATTACGATTGTAAGCAAAGCCCACTACACACTGGCTGGTTACATCGTAGGCGTAATAAGCTTTTGGGCGTTGTTTGGTGTCTTTTAACTTACGTGGCAAATCGCGGTCGTCGAATGAAATCTTACTGAAAGAAAATTCCGGGGCGTGACGGTGTACGTGTGGGCGTTCATTATGCATGAACGTACTCCAACTCATAAGCCTGTGATTTATTAAAACTTGATTTTTCGGCTGGTTCAGATAGTTGTTTATAGTGGATTGACTAAGTTTGATCGGGTTGCCTTTCTTATCCACAAATTCCGCAGGATTGAATATCTCGCCGGTTTCCGGGTTACAAGCAGTTAACTCACCGGCTATAAACATGTTGTACATTTCCCACACGTTTTTATTCCACGGTTTATTCGGCTGTGTGGCTAAACTAAGCAGAAGGTTTTCAATTTGTACGCTGACAAGCCTTGTGTTCTGATTACCGAACTTTTTGCTTATCAGGCTTATATAACTGTTTTCTTGAAAGTCTTTTACTTTTTTCTTGAAGCGGTTTACCGAAAGCGGCAAACTGTGTCCGAACTCTTTTTGAAAGAAGCTGATCGCACCGGCCATTTCTTCCCAGCGTATTTTACTACCTTGCATAACCGCCCGTTTCATCTTAACGTCATTCATCAAGCGAATAACTGACTGCAAAGCAGAAGCATTCAAAGTATATTCCTGTTGTTGTTCCGGTTCTAAAGGCTTGCCGGAAGATAAGCGGTAACGGGAATAAAAGCTACGGGCCGCATCGTCCACTTCCCAATGCGAAGCGAACCAATTTCTTAAAATTTCAACATCCATACTTCCGTATTTTTGTTCAACTAATTTTTTATACTTATCCGGCAGACTATCCACGGAAACAAGGGCAGTAACCCCACGGCCTATACCTTTACGGACAACCAGCAATTTTTTACGATGTTTTAGCTGCTTAAAGCAATCATCAGTCATTATAGGGGCCTTTGTTACATCTAACTGATAGTCCCCTAAAAGCGGCCGGTCATCGCGTATTAGGTCATCTTTTGATATACACAATATTTTTCCGTAGTATTCCATGATGGTAAACTATTGCAATTGGAGGTCAGAAGCAATTTTTAATACTTCTTGCTGAAGGTTCATAAATTCGGAAACTGTCAAACCGTCCTCAACCTTTTTAACTTCACCGTCAATTAATACAGCCGTCCGGTTCACATCCTTGTAAACAATGATTTTAACGCGATTACTAAAAGTTTGCGTCATTGTACCCTCTGATGTTTCATGTGTGGTTTCCCAGCCTTTATAAACACCTTCACCCATTAATTCGCCGCCTAACTCCTTGATAGCTGTATGGCGAATTTTGCGAGCTAATTCGCTTTCACTCTCGAATGTTAAGGCCTTCCATATCATTACATCAGTACAATTAAATATCTGACGTAATTTACCTTTGCTGGCTTTGTCTAAATAAATATGCTTTTTCATTGCTATATTATTTTATAATTTCTATCGTACAATCATTCAATCGGCTTTCAATGACCGCCTTTGCATACGCCATTGCGCATTCACCGGTAGCGGCTATTACAAACTCGGTCGCCCCTGTACCCGTCATGGCTATATCTTCATGACCGTTTAACTTTTCTATCAGATTCAGCATCTTAAACTGTTCCTTCTCATCAATAAATACTTTGATCGCTTTCATAATTCATTCTTTTAATTTGAACTGTCGAGCGTTTTTCCTATATTTACCGCCCGTTAATATCTTTAACACGCTGCAAATGTAATACGCATTTGCGGATAATGCAAGCAAAAGCGAATAAAAATATTCGCAAAAAGATAAATTATACGCTTATGAATATAAATGAACGGTTTGAAACAATTATAAAAGTCTTATTTGCTGGAAACAAAAGGGCTTTTGCTAATGCCGTAGGTATAAGCCCTACTGTTGTAGAAAATGTTGTCGGAACAAGAAAAGGAAAACCTTCTTATGATGTACTTGAAAAGGTATGCGCAAATGTGAACATATCTGCCGAATGGTTGATTTTAGGAAAGGGAGAATTAGTTTCCGACATGATTAACATTCGGAAAAATTTAAAATTATCCTCCACTCCATCAAATGATGTTGAGGATATAAGCAATAACTCTGAAAAGCAGATCGCATCTTTAATAGATAATATTACTGATAAACCCAAAGCTATACCGTTTGCGGAAGCCGCACGCAATGGATTAAACCCCATTCCTTTGGTAACACAAAGAGCAGCTGCCGGTTTTGGTAACGCTGATTTTTCCATTGCGGAAGATGACGTAAAAGAATATTACGTCATTCCAAAATTCAAATACTGCCATGTGGACTTTATGATTGAGGTTTCAGGGTTGTCTATGTACCCTCATTTCAATTCAGGGGATGTTATAGCCTGTTCTATATTACGCAATACGGGATTTATACAATGGAACAAATGCCATGTAATAGCAACACGCGAACAGGGTATATTAGTAAAACGGCTTATGCCGGGGGAAGATAAAAAACATTTGCGCGCCATTTCTGATAATAAGGAATATCCACCTTTTGAAATACCCGTCGATGAAATTACAGGTATTGCGATTGTGGTTGGTTCGGTTGGTCTCGAATAGCACATATTATAGTACGCACACGCAGTTTTCAAGCAACAAACAGGTTGTTTGTGTTATAATGCAGTGATATTGTGGTGTTTATGATAGCTCACAACGTTTTTTTACCCGTCATTTATATGGCTTTTTCTACCTATTTAAACGGTTTTTTTTGTCAAAAGTGGCGTTTATTTGCATATTTCCATATGTGTACAGCATCATACAAACGTACTTTTGTACCCCTTTTGTACCCCTTTTAACACTTGTAAACGTACCCCTTAAATGTACCCCATTTATGTAACTACCTGATACAAGTACATATATAAATAAAGCCGTTAGAATACCATTTTACAGGCATTCTAACGGCTTCTAATATTCAATATAGCAATACTTTAACTTCCGCCTCTAATAAGGTGGGATTGCTTTATAATAGCCATTCTTGTAGGTATTGAAGTTCCATCGCATAACCCGGCATGTAAAAGAGTGCTTTTCTTTATGCCTATGCGTTCTTCGTCCAGCGTATTGAACACGGCGGATATGCTACCAAAGTAGAAATCTCTTTTTTCAAATATCAGGTGTACATGTATCACCTTTGTTTCTGTCTTTCTCATGCGTATTTGGAAGTTTATTTCTGCAAAACTACCAAATAATAAGCATTTGGAAGTTTTTATATCGTTAAACTACCAAAAAAGGAAAAATAAAAAACAGCAAAAACCAAGCCGCCGGAAGCCTCGTTTTGCGGCCCTATGACGGCTTTGTTTTTCGTATCGGGGAAATATAAGCAAAGTAAAGAGAAAAGTAAATGGCGGCCCGCATTTACTTATATTGGATGTCTTAAAGTGTAAAGGTGAATTAAAGCAAGTGTAAAGCAAAAACCGTTTCGTTTTAAAGCGGCGTTCGTGTCCTATCCTTCTGAAACGCCTATGAATAAAGGCTTTCCGTGTAGTTATTCAGTATTCAGAGTTAAACCGCTTCGTTCTGTGCCCCATATACCTCGATAACCGACGTCACATGCGGAGATACTTTTTTCGATAATACCATATGGTCCGCAATGATCTTACGTACACGATCCATTTCTCTCACCTCGTCTCCTTGAGCGAGTGGAGCGGATGGGGTGGCCGCTGTCATAGGCATGGAAGGAGCGGTCGGCGGCGCTACCGTAATTGTTGGCGTGCTCGTAGCCGTTTGCTGCATGGAAGAAACAGGAGCCTGTTTCGGCTTCGGCATTTCCGTACCTTTATTTTTGTGATCGATATACGTTTGAATATCTTTCTTACTGAGACGTCCCAGATATCCGGTACCCGGAATATGATCCAGTTCATCTTGCGATACACCGGCAGCTTTCGCTAATTGCAATACGACGGGAGAATACCAACGATCTTCCTCTTGGGAACTCTTTGATAATTCCTCTGGGACGGGGGCGGGGACTTGTTCTTTCGGTTGAGTAGCCTCCGAGGTTTCCGGCTGAGCTCCGTTATCCTCTCCTTCACCTTCGATCTCAAGGATCGCTACGACTGTACCGACCGCTACGGTGTCTCCCTCATTAAAAAGAAGTTGTTTTACTTTTCCCTCAACGGGGGATGGAATCTCAGCGCTTACTTTCGCTGTGCTTACTTCGAAAAGGACATCATCTTCCTCTACGGTATCACCTACCTTTACCGACCATGAGATGATGGTTCCTTCTGTAATACTTTCGCCCAACTTAGGCATCTTTATCTCAAATGTAGCCATATTTTGATTTTTTAATTACTGTTATATAGTGGGAGATGGGGCGTGCCCCGTCTCTACAAACGGTATATAATAAGAACAAAGATCAAGAAGGTAAGTTTCTGTATTATAGTGTATAAGTGTTAAAGTTCCAGCTGGCTGTAGCATATTTCTGCTCTTTAAGCCGATAGATGGCTTCCAAGTCTGCTTGCGTGAAATAATAATCTTGAATGCCGGGATTATTGATCGTGAAATAGTAAAGAAGCGCTTTCTTAAAATGCTGGATGGAGATAGAAGCCGGAAGATGGGCGCTGATATTCGTGACCGGACTCCGTACAGATTTAACGAATGTCGATCGTTTACCTCCTGTTTTCTCTGGTGCTTGACGGGATGTACTTTTCAAGGAGGTGACGAGCCTATCCAGATCGGTGGAAAACAATAAGGTAGCATGGTGCATATACCGATTCTTATGGATACTCTGTGCGCTACCCGATATTTTAAATCCTCCGATAGTTAATCCTTTCCGTTCATCCACCTCGACATGTACTCCCAATGTCTTGAGAAAATTCATGATCTGGATGGTATATTTATCAGTCTGCATAATCTGGCCGGTCTCTATAAATGTAAGATTCAGGTTTCCCGGATCATGGTAAACGGCACCACCACCGGAAAACCTGCGCGCTATCTTGATTTGTTGGTCTTGTACGAATTTGAGATTTACCTCGGCCCATACATCCTGATGCTTACCGATCACGATTGATGGTTCATTCTGCCAAAGCATGAAAATATTCTCTTTGAAATTCTTGAGCAGATACTCTTCGGCGGCCAAATTGAAGTATGGATCCGTTTGTGTATTGTGAATGCAAAGCATCAGGAAACTGTTTTAGTTAGGCGTTTTATTAGATATATAAACTTTCGTGGAGGATCTCACTGACTGTCGGATGCGGGAAAATATTTTTCTTAAATTCATCGACTGTATAACCATTCTCGACAGCGATTCCGGCGGTGACGATAATCTCGGATGCCGGATTCCCTAGTAGATGGCAACCGATGATACGATCCTCGTCGTCCGTGATCAGTTTACATAAACCATTACCATTCTCGTTCTCTGCGACGAAACGTCCGGAATAGGTCATCGGGATCTTTTGAACACGAAAACTTTCCCCATTCGCTACCAATTCCTCTTCTGTCTTACCCACGCTCGCCAATTCCGGATTCGTATAAACTACCGCCGGAATGGCTTTATAGCTCATCTCGTCCGGTATGCCTAGGATATGGTGTATGGCAACTTCCGCTTCCCGGTAAGCCGTATGTGCCAGCAGGGAAAAACCGGTAATATCTCCAGCCGCATATACATGTGGATGGGAAGTCAGCATATGTTCGTTTACCTTTACACCGGCCCCTTGTATTTCGATCGCTAGATTTTCGAGTCCCAGACTCTTTGTAATCGGACGGCGGCCCACGCTCACCAATATTTTATCGGCTTCAATCGTGTCTGCCTTGCCGTTTTTCTCAACAAAGACTTTCTCTGCCGATACCTCTGTAACTTTGGTATTCAAGAAAAACTCTACGCCTTTTTTCTTATACTCGGATCGAAGCATCGCTGAGGTTTCTTTATCCATATTCCCTAATATCTCGGGTAGCATCTCGATTACCTTCACCTTTACGCCCATACTGTTAAAGAATGAGGCGAACTCCATTCCGATCACGCCACCACCGATAATCGCTAACGATTTTGGCAAATCGTTGAGATCAAGGGCTTCCCGGGAAGTCCAATACTTGACCTCTGATAACCCTTTGATAGGAGGGATCACGGTTTCAGAGCCTGTGCATACTAACACATTCTTCACTAAATACTCTTTTCCATCGCAGTGAATCCGTATATTTCCAAACTCCTCTCCGGTGATTCGTGCCTCTCCTTCTACGATGGTGACGCCGTTACCCGTAAGCCGGGATTTTACCCCGAGCGTAAGTTTACGGACGGTCTTGTTCTTCCGGTCGATAATCTTTGCCAAGTCGAAACTTGGGTCTTTCATCGCCACTATACCATATTTGGAGGCACTTTTGATACTGTCTAGTATCTTGGCGGAGTATAAAAGAGTTTTTGTCGGGATACATCCCTCGTTTAGGCAGACGCCACCGATAGCGTTCTTCTCGAAAAGGATCGTTTTTAATCCATTCTCCGAAGCCCTTTCGGCGGCGGTGTAACCCGCAGGTCCACCGCCTATGATTGCTATGTCATATTCCATATACATTATTATAATTATTTGAATACTAAAATTCGTTCCTCTAATGGGGCGAATTGTTTTTCTCCCGGTTCCTGGGTAGAGGTTCCGAACGGCATCTCGGCGATCAGTTTCCAGTTCGGATTGATATGCCATTGTTTAGCGACCGCCTCGTCGATCAACGGGTTGTAATGTTGCAAAGAAGCGCCGAAGCCGGCGTCTTCCAGCATAGTCCATACCGCGAATTGATGCATAGCCGATGTCTGTTGGGACCATACCGGGAAATTCTCTTTATAAGAAGGAAATTGCTTCTGTAAGCCTTCTACTACCGCTGTATCCTCGAAAAAGAGGACCGTGCCATAGCCAGCCTCGAAAGAATTATCTATCTTTGCCTCGGTAGCCTTATAGGCTTCGGCGGGGACGATTTTACGAAGCGTGTCTTTTACGATTTCCCAAAGCTTCTTGTGGCTTTCACCCAGTAGCAGTACGATTCTCGTAGACTGCGAATTGAATGCGGAGGGAACGTGAGTGACCGCTGTCTTAATAATCTCATGAATCTCGTTGTCGGAAATGGGAGAGTTGTTACCTATTCCATAATGTGTCCGGCGATGCTGGATCGCTTCTTTAAAACTTCTTGCCATAATGAATATCATGTTATGTTGTTATATACCTATAACTAATTTAAGACATGATTTGTTGAGGAAAAAATATTTGAGAATTCTTGCGGATAAATCAAAATAATTCTTACCTTTGCACCCTGTAAAGATAAGACTCTATTAGAATCTTCGTTTTTGTTCATGATGCTAGTTCAGAAAGGGAAGACACATAGCAGGAGTTGACTTAAATTTCGTATAATTTAAAAGAACAGATTAGAAATGTCTAAAATTTGTCAAATTACTGGAAAGAGAGCAATGGTTGGAAACAACGTTTCTCACTCGAAGAGAAGAACGAAGCGTAAGTTCAATGTCAACCTGTTTACGAAGAAGTTCTACTGGGTAGAGCAGGATTGCTGGGTTAGCTTGAATATATCTGCGGCTGGCTTACGTACAATCAATAAGTTAGGTTTGGATGCGGCTATCAAGATGGCGGCTGAAAAAGGTTATTTGAACGCATAATTTGTGGAGGATATAGAAAATGGCAAAAAAAGCAAAAGGAAATAGAGTACAGGTAATCCTTGAGTGTACAGAGCACAAGGAAAGTGGAATGCCGGGTATGTCTCGCTATATCACTACGAAGAATAGAAAGAATACTACTCAGAGATTGGAATTGATGAAATACAATCCGGTTTTGAAGAAGATGACGTTACACAAAGAAATTAAGTAATAGGAGATTTTAAACGATGGCAAAAAAAGCAGTTGCAACATTTAAGAAAGGTGACGGTCGTACTTATTCCAAAGTGATTAAAATGGTTAAGTCTCCGAAAACAGGTGCATACATCTTCCAAGAAGAAATGATCCCTAACGAAGCAGTAAAAGATTATTTCGCTAAATAATTAAGTAGCGAATAATAAAGAATATAAGAGGCTTCTCTCCGATAAAGCGGAGGGAAGCTTTTTTTGTACCCTAAACTTTTGAAAGTATAGTTGGTTACAAATAAAATATTTTCTTAATTTTGTTGGGTTAATTTGTAGAGATGGGGCATGCCGTGTCTCTTCCCATCCAAATGGTAGTTTGTGTGAAATAATAATATAACAAGATAAAATATTAAAGCTATGAGATTCGATGTATCCAGCACTGCGCTATTATCACGTTTACAGTCTATAAGCAAGGTTATCGCTTCCAAGAACTCTTTACCGATTCTGGACAGCTTCCTTTTTAACCTAGAAGGAAATACGCTTACGGTGACAGCTTCCGATGCCGAGACCCGGTTGGTGACTTCCGTAGACGTCATGAATGCCCAAGGTGCCGGACTCTTTGCGGTTTCCGCTAAGATACTGCTCGATCCGCTGAAAGAGCTTCCCGAACAACCGCTTACTTTTGATATCAATGATGAGAATTTGGAGATTTTCATTCATTTCCAGAATGGTAAGTATAATTTTATCGGTCAGAAAGGGGACACATATCCGCAGCAGAAGCCGTTGAATGATAACGCTATCTCTATCTCGATGGATGCCCAGATGCTGTTAAACGGCATCAGTCGTTCCTTGTTCGCCACGGCCGATGATGAGCTTCGCCCTGTAATGAATGGTGTCTATTTCGATATCCATACGGATGATTTGACGTTTGTGGCATCAGACGGACATAAATTGGTTCGCTTGCGTAACTTGGCGGTGAAATCCCCGGAACGGGCTTCTTTCATTTTGCCGAAGAAGCCGGCTAATTTATTGAAGAATTTGTTGGCGAAGGAGTCGGAGCAAGTATTGATTAAGTTTGATGATAACAATGCGTATATTACTTGCACGAACTTCGAGATGGTTTGTCGTTTGATCGAGGGGCGTTACCCGAACTATAATAGTGTGATTCCTCAAGAAAACCCGTTTAAGGTAACGATCGATCGTATCTCTTTCTTGAATGCTTTAAAGCGTGTTTCTGTCTTTTCTAATCCGGCGAGCAGCTTGGTGAAGTTGCACTTGAAGGATAGCTTGATTACGGTTTCCGCCCAAGATATCGATTTCTCCACTTCTGCGGAAGAGCGTATTGTTTGTCAGTTTGACGGGACGGAGTTAAGCATCGGTTTTAAGGCTACATATCTGATCGAGATCCTTGGAAATATCAGCTCGGAAGAGGTTGTATTAGAATTAGCGGACCCTTCACGTGCCGGCTTGATCGTTCCTTCTGAGAATGATGAGGACGAGGACTTGCTCATGTTGCTGATGCCGATGATGTTGAATGACTAATAAATAAATAATGCAGTTAAACTTAAGGAACCCGCTGGTCTTTTTTGATTTAGAGACCACGGGTATAAATATCGTAAAGGACCGTATCGTAGAGATTTCCTACGTGAAGGTCTTCCCAAATGGGAAAGAAGAAACGAAGACACGCCGGATAAATCCCGGTATGCCTATTCCCCCCGAATCTACCGCTATTCATGGCATAACCGATGAAGATGTAAAAGATTGTCCGACCTTTAAGGAGATCGCTAAATCTTTGGCAACCCAGATCGAGGGTTGTGATTTGGCCGGATATAATTCCAACCGTTTTGATATACCCATGCTTGCCGAGGAGTTTCTGCGTGCGGGTGTGGATATCGATTTGAACCGGCGCAAATTTATCGATGTACAGACGATTTTCCATAAGATGGAGCAACGTACGTTATCTGCCGCTTATAAATTCTATTGCAATAAAAGCTTGGAGAACGCTCATACGGCTGAGGCTGATACGTTGGCTACATATGAGGTGTTGAAAGCGCAGCTGGATCGCTATCCGGATTTGAAGAATGACGTTGCTTTCCTTTCCCAATATTCCTGCTACTCGAATAATGTGGATTTCGCCGGACGTATGGTTTACAACGATAAAGGCGAGGAGGTTATTAACTTCGGTAAGTATAAAGGCCGTTTGGTAACGGAGATCTTGAAGTCGGATCCGGGTTATTATTCTTGGATCATGAATGGCGATTTCCCGTTGAATACGAAGAAAATGTTGACAGAGATCCGTTTGAGAGACTTTAATTCAAAATAAGGCGATGAATAATTTTGAGTTTTGCAATCCTGTAAAGGTTGTGTTCGGCAAAGGAAGTATTGCCCGTTTGTCTGCGTTACTTCCAGAAGGAAGTAAGGTTCTGGTGGTATACGGTGGCGGTAGCATTAAGAAAAATGGCATTTATGAGCAGGTGACGGCAGCTTTGAAAGACTTCCATACCTATGAGTTTGGTGGTATTGAGGCGAATCCCCGTTATGAGACTTGTATGAAGGCTGTTGAGTTGGTGAAGGGGGAGAATATCGATTTCTTGCTGGCGGTAGGCGGCGGATCAGTGATCGACGCTACGAAATTTATCGCTTCGGCTACGTTTTTCGAGGGAGATCCTTGGGATATCTTATCGAAAGGTGGCGTGATAAAGAAAGCGCTTCCTTTAGGAGTAGTGCTGACTTTGGCCGCTACCGGTTCGGAAATGAATGAACGGGCGGTAATTTCCCGGGAATCTGTCCATGAGAAATTGAATTTCATGTCTCCGTTGGTGTTCCCTAAGTTCGCTATCTTAGATCCGCAGGTAACTTATTCTTTACCAGAGCGACAGGTGGCTAACGGTGTCGTTGACTCGTTTATCCATGTGGTCGAGCAATACCTGACTTATCCGGTGAACGCTAAGGTTCAAGATTATTTTGCCGAGGGATTGATGAAGACAATCGTGGAAGAAGGCCGCAAGGTCTTGCAAAAACCGAATGATTATGATATTCGTGCTAATTTGATGTGGGCGGCTACGAATGCCTTGAACTGTTGGATCGGCCAAGGAGTACCCCAAGACTGGTCCTCACACCGTATGGGATATGCATTGACGGCGCAGTTCGGCTTGGATCATGCCCAGACTTTAGCGGTTATCTTGCCGGGTGTCATGACCTATATGCGTAAGGAGAAAGCGGCGAAACTGATCCGGATGGGAGAGGTCGTATTTGGTATTACCGAAGGATCTGCCGATGAAAAGGCGCAAAAGTCAATAGAGGCTACGGAAGATTTTTTCCATTTCATGGGATTAAAGACCCGTCTTTCCGACTATGGGATCAAGGAGTCCGACTTGGATGCTTTGGTGGAACCTATCGATCGAATGGGATGGAAACTTGGCGAATATGGCAATATAAACTCAAAAGTAGCCAAAGAGATTCTTTTGTTGAGGTTGTAGAGACGCAACGTGCTACGTCTCTACTGGCAAAGATAAATTGATTCGATATATGACATTGAAAGATAAACATATTATATTAGGGATTACGGGGAGTATAGCCGCATACAAAGCCGCTTATATCATCCGGGGATTGGTGAAAAAAGGAGCCGAGGTACAAGTGGTTATCACGCCGGCGGGAAAAGAGTTTATCACTCCGCTTACGTTATCGACGTTGAGTAGCCACCCTGTAATCAGCGAGTTTTTTTCCAATAGGGATGGTACATGGAATAGCCATGTGGATCTGGGGCTTTGGGCGGATGCCATGTTGATTGCTCCGGCTACCGCTTCCACGATCGGTAAGATGGCGAACGGAATCGCCGATAATATGCTGATAACTACTTATCTTTCTTGCAAATCCCCTGTATTCGTGGCTCCGGCCATGGATTTGGATATGTTCGCTCATCCGAGTACCCAACAGAATCTGGAGCGCTTGCGTTCATTCGGTAACCGGATTATCGAACCTGCCGAGGGGGAATTGGCGAGCCATTTGGTTGGTAAAGGCCGGATGGAAGAACCCGATAAGATTATCGAGGTTTTGGAAGACTTCTTTTTCGCTCAAAAAGATCTTGAAAAAAAAAAGATCTTAATAACAGCAGGTCCGACATATGAAAAGATAGATCCCGTACGTTTTATAGGTAATTACTCTTCCGGTAAGATGGGGTTCGCTTTAGCGGAAGCTTGTGCGGAGAGAGGGGCGGAGGTGACTTTGGTCGCTGGTCCGGTCTCTTTAAAAACACATCATCCGGCTATTAAACGAATCGATGTTGAGTCTGCCGGGGAAATGTACCAAGCGGCGATGACCGCATTCCCGAGTAGCGATGCTGCCATATTATGTGCCGCTGTCGCCGATTACCGTCCGGAGAATGCTTCCGAGCAGAAGATCAAACGGGAAACAGAGGGAGAGATGACGCTTCATTTGGTTCCGAACCCGGATATCGCCGCCTCTTTGGGTGCGATCAAGCGGGAAGGACAGGTCATGGTGGGGTTCGCCCTGGAGACGAACGACGAGGCCACTCATGCCGAAGGTAAACTGAAGCGGAAGAATCTCGATTTCATCGTTTTGAATTCTTTACGAGACCAAGGTGCCGGTTTCCGTTGCGATACCAATAAGATCACGATTATCGACAATGCCGGAGGAGTAACGAGCTATCCGCTCAAAACGAAGCGGGAGGTAGCCTCTGATATCGTAAATAAGTTGGTAACATTATTGAAATGAGAAAAGTAAGAAGACTGTTTTATCTATTCATGCTTTGCGCCGCTCCTTTTTGTGGGAAGGCGCAAGAGTTGAACGCCCGTATCACGGTAAACGGAGACAAGATCGCGACCGCTAACAAGCAAATCTTCACGACCTTACAGAACTCCTTGACTGAGTTCGTGAATAACCGGAAATGGACGGATGCCACGTTTGCCGTCAATGAGAAGATCGATTGTACGATGACGATTATCGTGAATGAATTGGATGAGACGAACTTCAAGAGCGAGATCCAGATACAAGCCCGCCGTCCGGTCTATAATTCCAGTTATACGACCACTCTTTTGAATTTCCGGGACCAACAGTTGGATTTTGAGTATACGGAGGGCGAGCCGTTGGACTATAACTCAAATACGCTGACCAGCAATCTTACGGCCACTATCGTGTTTTACGTCTATGTGATCTTGGGGCTTGATTTCGATAGTTTCGCTCCGAAAGGTGGAACTACCTATATACAACAAGCCCAGCAAATCGTGAACATGGCCCAGTCTGAGATGTCGTGGACGGGCTGGAAAGCTTTTGATAGCAACCAGAACCGCCATGCCGTAGCGACGGCTTTGCAAGATAACGCATCCGACGCTTTCCGGGAAATGTGGTACACGTATCACCGGAAAGGACTCGATGAAATGGCAGCAAATCCGGATCGCGGACGTACGACGATCATCGGTGCGCTTCCCGCCTTGCAGGAAGTAAAGAAAGCCCGGCCTACTTCTGTGCTTCTACAAATGTTCGCCGACGCTAAATTAGATGAGATTATCGCAATTTATTCGAAAGCGACCACACAAGAGCGGCAAGAGGGCTATAAGATGCTGTTCGAGATCTATCCGGCACAATCCACTCGCTTGGAAGAGCTTCAAAAACCAGTAAGGTAAAATAGTTATGTTGAAATCCTTATTTATACAGAACTTTGTCTTGATAGACAATTTGGATATCCGCTTTGATAAAGGCTTCTCGGTGATAACGGGTGAGACCGGAGCGGGAAAATCTATTATATTAGGAGCCTTGTCATTGGTGCTGGGACAACGTGCGGATGGCAAGAGTATAAAGAAAGGTTCGGATAAATGTGTGATCGAGGCCGTATTTGATGTCTCAAAATATCAGTTGGAGCCTTTCTTCCTAAGTAACGATCTTGAGTACGATGCGGATAGCTGTATCTTGCGTCGGGAGCTTTATGCCTCCGGCAAATCCCGTGCCTTCGTCAATGATTCTCCGGTTTCCCTTACGATCTTAAAAGAGTTGGGAAGCCGCTTGATCGATATCCATTCGCAGCATCAGAACCTATTGTTGGGCGATAACCGTTTCCAGCTGAAAGTGATCGATGTAATGGCCGAAAATGAGATCTTGCTCATTCTTTATAAGAAGGAATTTACCCGTTATCAGGCGTTGCGAAGGGAACTGAAAGATTTGAGGGACAAAGCGGCTCAAAGCAAGCAGGAGGAAGACTATATCCGTTTTCAATTGGAACAATTGGACGAAGCCAACCTTCAACCGGATGAGCAGGATGAGTTGGAGCAAGAGCAAGAAACTCTCTCGCATGCGGAGGAGATCAAAAGTTCTTTATATAAGGTAACCGAACTCTTGGACGGCGAGGAGCAAGGAGCCATCCAAATACTCAAGGAAGCCCTTTCCACCGTGGATTCCTTAGAAAGATATTTCCCGAAAGCCAAGGAGATCTCCGAGCGAATCCGCTCGGCTTATATCGACTTGAATGATCTGGCTTCCGAGACAGACGTTTTAAAGGAAGATGTAGAGTTCAACCCGGAACGATTGGAATGGGTGAATGAACGCTTGAATACCCTTTATACGCTCCAGCAAAAACACCGTGTCTCCACCGTGGATGAATTGATCGCTATACGGGATCAATACCAAGAGCAATTGCGTGCGATCGATTCTTTCGATGAGCAAATCGGTTTGTTAGAGAGTCAATTGGATGCCTCGTATAAAGAGTTGCTTCAACAGGCCTCCGTGCTTAGCGAGCAGCGTAAAGTCGCTTCCACGGCGATGGCCTCGCAATTGGTCAAGATGATTATTCCGTTGGGGATGCCGAATACCCGTTTCCGTGTGGACATCCTTCCTCGCAAAGAGCCGGAGAGCGATGGAATGGACGATATCCGATTTATGTTCTCCGCCAATAAGAGCGCAGAATTGCAGCCGGTAGCCCAAACCGCTTCCGGAGGTGAGATCTCCCGGTTGATGCTCTGCATTAAGGCTATGATTGCCGGGTTCACCGCTTTACCTACTATTATCTTTGATGAGGTAGATACGGGGGTATCGGGTGATATCGCCGATAAAATGGGGGATATCATGCAAGAACTCGGAACAAAGATGCAAGTTTTCGCTATCACTCACTTACCTCAGATAGCGGCGAAGGGGCAAGCTCATTATTTTGTTTATAAGAAGGATACCAAAGACCGTACGCTGACCCGTATCAAGCAATTAGAGGGGGAGGAACGTGTGAACGAGGTGGCCCGTATGTTGAGCGGAGCCTCGTTGACAGAGGCTTCTCTTGCCAATGCGAAAGATTTGTTGGGTATCAAGGATTAAACCTTTCTGAAGTAGGGCAGTCTTAGATAAAAGAACAAACGATTCGCTTTATTATTAACTTAAAATTGAAAAGACATGAAACGATTCAGCTTACTATGTGTGTTGGCTATATTGTGCAGTTTACCCGCTTACAGCCAGTTTTGGATCAGTTTTGGGTGGAATGAACCGCATTGTCAAAATTGTCTTTGGATGGAGCAAGCGATGCATTTGCCCGCTCGCCAAGCAGCGGAATACCATAAGATCATCCATAAGTACGGACAGAAAATAGAGAAGGAGGCCCGCCGTGACTATCGGTATTGGGACCGGGCAGCTCGTCGTATTTACGATTTGCGCATGGAAAGGGATCGTAAGATCCAACGTATATTGACTCCGGCCCAGTTCAATCTATATGTCCGTTTTGTAAGGGAGCATCCGCAACGTATCCATGATTATCGGGGATGGTATGCGAATCCGAGATATCCGGATCGCCGCCCGTCCCATGACTGCCGTCGCTATGAGGATAACTATTGGAATTACCGCTGGGGTACCATTCACCATGACAATCATTGGAGAGACGACCGGCATGACTCAGATAGACATTGGGATCGTGACAACCATCGTCATGACTATCGGAAACCAGCGAAACCGGATAAGCCCAAACCTAAAAAGAATAAGAAGGATCGGGACGATAGAAAAGAACGGTATTATAGCAATGGGCGAAAGGTCTAATAATTCAACCATAGCTTGAAAGAGGCCCATTTTTCTTTGCTGACCAATATTTTCTCTTTATGTTCCGGCTTTATGTGGACAATGACCTTATTCTGAAAATAGGGCTCTATTTTCACGATGGATTCGATATTTATGATCGTCTGCCGGTTCGTCCGGAAAAATTTATCGGGATCTAATTGTTCCATGAGTTTATCCAGCGGGAAATCGATTATGTACTCCTTGTTTTGGCGTGTGACAGCGAAGGTGATCTTGTTTAATGAATAAAAGTAGGCGATATCCTCCACCTGTAAAGTGATCAGTTTCTCGTTGCCGGAAATAAGGAAACGGGTCCTGTATTTCTTGCCGGGATACGTGAGGGAATGGAGTACTTCCAATAAATCATTTTGCTCTAAGAGCTTCTGATTGTACTTAGACGTGACATGCTCGAATTTTTGGATGGCTTCCTCCAATCTCTCTTGTCGTATCGGTTTGAGTAGATAATCAATACTGTTTACCGTAAAGGCCCGGACCGCATATTCATCGTAAGCGGTCGTAAAGATAATGAGACTTGTAGGACAAGCCTGTTCTATAAATAAAAAAGAATTTCCATCCGACAACTGGATATCCAGAAAAACGATATCCGGATGCGGATGGAAAGCGAACCAAGCCACGGATGATTCGATGCTTCCGGGTATCTTGATGATATCCCATTGCGGGCGTAATTTCTTTATCATACCTTCCAGTAACCGGGCGGCCGGTTTCTCATCTTCGATAATGGCTACTTGGATATTATTCATAAATAAGTGGGATTGATACGGTGAATTGGTGATCATTTTTTCGGATCTGGATATCCTGCTTACATAGTAATTGATAACGCTCCGACAAATTCTTTAATCCTTTACCGGATGCGTTTGAGACTTTTTTAGGTCGTAATGTATTGCTGACGCATAGATATCGACCGTTCTTTTCAGTATATACTCGTATGGTCATCGGGTTAAAATCGTCGATATAATTATGTTTCACGACATTCTCGGCTAGTAGTTGCAGTGTCAGTGGGGGCAATTGATGGTCAATGACGTTGTCGGGAAGATCGCGTTCCAACGACAAACAATCTCCCAGCCGGACTTGATGGAGGAATATATAGGAATCCAGAAAATCAAGCTCCTCTTTTAAAGAGACGATCTGGCACTGTTGCTGGCGGAGCACGTAACGGTATACCTCGGATAGATGCTGCGTAAACTTGACCGCCGTAGATGGATCATACTCTATCTCCGCTATCAATGTATTCAAGCTATTAAACAGGAAATGAGAATTTAGCTGGCTTTGGAGAGCGGTATATTTAGCTTGTATAGATTCTGCTTCCAATCTTTGTTTCTCCTTATATAAATTCAATGTATAACGCATCGAATAATTAATCAAGAGAAGGCTGAAAATGATCATCTCCACGAACCAGACGGCTATTACTAAACCGGCCCCTTTTGCCCGGATCACGAAAGGATCGCCAATGCTTGTGATCCATTTCAACGAGATAAACAGGGTACAATTCATAAGTAGCAATAGGATCGCTACCAGTAGATAATGCCATAACATCCGGCTCTTATCGATATAATACAATGGGTAATTGGTAGCCATCCAATTACTGCTGACCAGTAAACTGAAACCGAACAGGTTGAATACCGCTATCGTGATGGACAAAGCGATCAATGAAATTTTTATATCGGGGATGCGCTCTTGTAGCTCCGTATGATATAACAGCAAGAAATAGGAAAAGACCCCTAATGCCGAAAACAAAAGGATACATGCCGATTTCCCGTATGATATTTCTTTCATGACCTATTCTTTTTCGCGAAGATAATAAATTGCCCGTTCGAAATCCGTCTTCGCCATCTGTGCGTTTAGTTTGGATTGTATATAATTAACCTGAGCTTGCTGATGATATAGTTGAGCGTTGATAACCTCGACGATGGAAACATTCCCCTCCTTATAACGCTCCATGGCCATTTGTTCACTTTCGGATGCTTTTGATAATGAGCTCTCGGTTAGTTTGACTTTATCGATAGCTTGCTTATAGTTGTAATGGGCGGTTTGTATTTCCAGCCGGATCTTATCTTGCGCCTTGCTGAGATTCTGTTGAGCCATATTGATGGCGTACGAGGAAGCGTTGCGGGTACTCTTACGTTTTCCCCATTCGAAGAGCGGGATACTGAGCTTGGCGTAGATCGCATAGTTCGGATCTAGGTCGGATTTGAAGTTATAGCCCGGTGAGGAATAACTTCCATCTACTCCAATATGGAATTGGGGTAAGAAACGGGCATCTGCTATTTTCCGGGATGATTCCTGTAACTCGATCTTGTTTTGGGCGATCCGGTATTCCGGCCTGCTGGTTATCGCATTATCTATCTCATCCGATAAAGGGATAAATTGTTTGAGGGCGATTACGGAATGATCGATCGGCAAGGTATCGCTCGGGTTTACACCAGCGAAAGAATTAAGGGCTAAACGTGCGATCTCGGCGTTATCACGAGTTTGCAATAACTGGAAATCCGCGTCGTTTAGTTTTACCTCCGCCATAAGAAGATCGTTTCGATCGATATATTCGACTTCTACCCGGTGGCGTACGACCTCTACCAGTTGCTGTATAGATGTACGAAATGCCTGTGCCACGAAAACCAGCTCGTGTTGGGCTACCGCGTTCCAATAGTAGATATCGGCGTCGTGTAGGGTATTGCTTTTTATACGATTGGATTCATTGGATGCCAACTCTTTTTCCTTCCGTGCTTTTTGGTAGTTGGCACGAATGCCGCCTCCGGTATAAATCGGTTGTGATAGGGAGAGAGTCGCCCCATATTTCAGATCTTTACCTTGAAAATAAAGGGGGGAACTCATAGATGGCAAATCAATCGATAGTTCTAGAGGATTACCGGTATAATTGAAATTACCTCCCGCCGAGAGTTTCGGTTTGAAATCCGCACGGGCCGATTTGATCATTTCCTGTTTCATGGCCTCGTTGTATCCCGCTGCTTTCAAGTCTTGGTTGTATTCCAAGACTTTTTCCCTATATTGCGCTTGATAATCGCTGTTTTGTGCGATTAACGGGAAGGATAGGAAGGATAAGAGACCGCTGATAATATATACTTTGTCCATTTTTAATCGTTTATTTGTGAGGTGAATGAATCCGGTAAAACAATGCGTATAACGTCGGGGTTACGAATAACGTAAGTAAGGTGGCGAAGGTGAGTCCGAAGATAATAGTCGCCGCCATTCCACCGAACGCTACGTCGAAAAGTAAAGGCACCATTCCTAGAATAGTCGTGGTAGCCGCCATCAAGACCGGGCGAGTCCTTGAGATGGTTGCCTCTATGATCGAGTCGTATGGAGAGATACCGTTACGACGTTGCGTGTTAATCTCGTCTAATAATACGATTACGTTTTTGATAATCATACCCAAGAGCCCCAACCATCCGGCGATCGGGAAAAAGCCGAAATCGAACCCGGTAAGTAACATACCGATCGCTACCCCGATTAAGGAGAGAGGGAGCACGCAAAGGATGATTATCGGTTGACGGAAATTGGAGAATAAAGCGACCAATATAACAACCAACATCAAGAAAGCCAACGGGAAGAATTTGACAAGGGCTTGTAATCCCTCCGTCTGGTCTTTGTATTGTGAATCCCAGAAGAAGCTATATCCTTGGGGCAGGTTCATTTTCTCGATCTCTTCCCGAATCTCACCGTGTACCTCAGACATGGTGTAACCGTTTTTCACGCCACACATCGCTGCCATAGACAATTGCCGGTTGTAGGTCTTGATCTGCGGATATTCCCATGCGGAGGTTACCTGTCGGGTTACTTGCGACAAAGGAGCGGATTTCTCTCCATTCCACACCGAGAAATCACCTAATGAACGGGGATCGTTGATCCCGCTCGTCTCCGATTTCAATAAGACCGGGACTTTCTTTTCCTCATCCCGGTAAATCCCGATAACCGCACCTTCCTCGATGGATTTGACGGATTCCATCAAATTGGCCTTGGTGATACCTAAGGAACCGGCTTTTACCGGATCATATACCGGGCGTATCATATAGGTCATATTACCCCATTCATTCCGGGCATCGGCTACTTTCGGGTTCCTTCGCATAATGTCGATAGCTACTCCAGCCAAAGAGTCCAATACCGCCGGGTCCGGCCCGAGGAAACGGGCTTCTATCAAGGCTTCCGTAAGCGGGCTTAACTCAAACTTGTTCACCTTGATGAGCGGTTCCGGATATTTTAAGCGAATAGAGTCTTGTAGCAAGGCATGCAATTCCCGGGCCTCTCCGGATGTCTTACATTTTACCAATAATTGGGCATAGTTTGGTTGGGGACCGAAGCTAACGTTCGATAGATAATAACGGGGCGGTGTCCGTCCGATATAAGAGGAAACCATTTCCGTCTGCGAATATTCTTGGATGGATTCGGCCATATCGGTAGCGTATCGATCGGTTTCCTCGATGGCTGTACCTTCCGGTAGCCACATATCTAAAGTGAAATACTGCTTATCGAGCGAGGGCACGAACACTTTCGGGATAAACTGGAAACTCCATGCGGAGATAACCAATAGAACGGATAAGATACCTACTGTAGCGTATCGGTATTTGATGACAAGGCGTAGGGAAGACCGAAAATAATCATAGTATTTTCCGGAGAATAATTCCCCTGTTAACTCGTCCGGTCTGGGGCGCCGTACAAACTCTTGGATGAAGAATGGGGTTTGCGTAAGCGCGAACACCCAGCTGAACATCAAGGATACTCCGATCACGATCACTAAGGATGAAAGTAATTCGCCCGTGATATGCGGTGAATAGTAAATGGGCAAGAACATGAGGATCGCGATAGCCGTAGCCGCCAGTAGAGGCAGGGCGGTGGATGAGCAAGCCCTCATGATCGCGATACGTTTGCGCATGCCTCGTTGCATATTTACCAAGGCAGAGTCCGATACTACGATGGCGTTATCTACCAACATACCCATCGCGATGATGATAGCGGCAAGAGACATTCGTTGCAAGGCGATCCCGTTGGCGAACATGACAATTAAAGTGGCGAAGATAGAGAAAACCAATCCGCTACCGATCAAAAGGCCGTTTTTGAAACCGATAAAGAACAATAAGATCGCTACTACGGTCACGACGGAGATGATCAAGTTCAAGATAAATCCTTGGTTGGCCACGGCGGACTCATATCCTTGGTCGTATATGGAGGTGAGCTCAAAACCCTTGGGCATGGTCTCCGAAAATGATTGAATACGCTTTTTCACGGCTTTGGCCATATCGACCACGTTCCCGGTCGGTATGGTAGAGATAGCGATACCGACCGCTTGCTTGTTATTGATGCGCATGAAGTTTTGGGGCGGAGTCTGGTAACCCTCTTCGATACGGGCGATATCGCCTAGCCGGAAATGCTCGCCGGAATGAGATACGATCGTAAGGTTACGGATATCATCCAAGGAGTAAAAATTACCGGTGGATTCGATACGTATGCGAGTCTCCCCGTTGCGAATACTCCCGGCGTCTACCACTTTATTCTGTCCGTCGAACGCCCGTTTGATATCAGCTGTCGTAATACCCCGATTGGATAAGATCGTGGGGTTTATCCGGATATCGATTACGGGAGTTTGTATGCCGTAGATCTCTACCTTTGCCACGTCTTTTACTTTCAGTAAATCGTCTTTGATCAGTTTGGCTTGATCCTCCAGTTCCCGGTAGGTATAAGATTCTCCGGTCAATCCGTAGGAAACACCCAATACATCGCCAAAATCATCATTGACGATGGAGGTTCCCGCTCCGGAAGGTAATTTGCCTTGTACGTCGTTTACCTTTCGGCGTAGTTTATCCCATAACTGCTGCATCTCGTCGGCCCGGATTTCCTTTTTCACGTAGACCGTGATATTGGAAAGTCCAGCCCGGTTCTCTGTCTTCAGATAGTATAACTCGCCTAAGGATTGAATGGCTTCTTCCAGCACATCCGTCACTTGGGACTGAACTTCCGAGGGGGAGGCGCCGGGATAAGGGGTAAGTACCAAGGCTTGCTTGATCGTAAACGGGGCATCTTCCAGTTTTCCCATCTTTGCGTAAGAGAACAGTCCCCCTGCCAAGATCAGGACTAGCAGGAGCCATGTAACCGCTTTGTTTTTCAGGAAATATTTGATGAATTTTTGCATCTTACTTATTTTTGGATGGTTACGGTACTATTTTCGGAAAGGAAACGTTGCCTTGTCAATATGACAAGGTCATTTTCCGTGATTCCTTCCACGATCTCTATCTGGTTATTTCTTTGCTTACCGAGTTTGACGGGAACGGAGTTAACCTTGTCTCCTTTAACCACCCATACATAATCTCCTTTTTGGGGGCGATGACAGATAGCCGTTAAGGGAAGCCATAGATTTTGAGACCGCTCTTCTTTGGGTAGGTCGATCGAGAGGATTCCACCCATTCCGCCCAGCCATTCCATATCTGGATTTGGGACAATGGCGGTCAGCAGATAAGAGAGGTTATTGTTTGTCGTACTTTTAGACACATATAAATCGGAAGGGGTGATTGTCCGTTCGAGAGCCGTATCGAAATGGATTCCTACTTGACATAGCTTTTGTTTTTCTTTATCATATAAGTGTAAGGCGACTTCCTCTGGTATATAGGTCTCGATCTTGAGCCTGTCCAGTTCTATGAAGGTAAGGATTGGCTCGGTCGCTTTCACGTCTTGGAAAGGTTCGATATGGATATTTTGGATATATCCGTCGTAAGGGGCGGACAGATGGGTATCGCTTAGGGCGTTGACGGCGGTCTCGTAATTGGATTTGGCAACAAGGAAATCCGCTTTCGCCTTCTCATAATTACTTCCGGAGATGTTATTCTTTTTGTAAAGGGCCTCGATCCGTTTATACTCTTGGTTGGTTTGCGAATAGAGCGCCTCTGTTTGCTGCTTGCGAATCAAGAAGTCACGGTTATCGATCGAGAGGATCGTGCTGCCTTTGGAGAACGCTTGTCCGGGCCGTAAGTCGAAATTCAAGACGGGGCCATTGATGCGGAAAGATAGGACCGTCTCATTGTAGGGCCTTGATAAAAAGGTGTATTCACGACTTCTGCCGATCTCTGTCTTTTTTATTGGAGAGATCACCTCGACAGGTAAGTTCGTGCCTTCGGACTTTGTGTTCTTTTGGCATGCCGATAAAAGGATGCCCAGAAGCAGGATGTATGAAATTCTTCTCATAAGATATACCTAGTTATTTGTTACCGGGCAAAAATAGAGGCAATGGATGAAGGAATAAGGCGGATTTTTACTGAACCGGAAGATACCGTCGCTCAACTGGAAAATAGACCGGCCCAACCTTAATTTATAACGAGGCGGACGATGGATGCCTTACACCGTGTATCACTATAGGCAGTGCCCACTGCAACGCCTGTGCAGTGACAATTAGAACCGGTGATACGGTGAGTAAACTTCCGCGGTTCCGCTTTTTTATGTACTTTTGCCGGCAAAAAAGGAGAAAGTAATGACATTGCCTTCAGAAGAACATATATTCCAGTATCCGGGACAAGGGCGGATCGAGGTGATTTGCGGTTCCATGTTTTCCGGTAAGACGGAGGAGCTTATCCGCCGTTTGAAACGGGCTAAATTCGCCAAGCAGCGGGTGGAGATTTTCAAGCCTGCGATCGATACCCGTTATTCGCAGGATAACGTGGTCTCGCACGATAGTAATTCGATTCCTTCTACTCCGGTGGATTCTTCCTCCAGTATCCTATTGTTCACTTCCGAGATCGATGTGGTGGGGATAGACGAGGCCCAGTTTTTCGATGAGGGATTGGTAAACGTGTGCAATCAATTGGCCGCTAACGGTATCCGGGTGATCGTGGCTGGGTTGGACATGGACTATAAGGGAGTTCCTTTCGGTCCTATGCCGGAGCTATGCGCTATCGCTGATGAGGTGACGAAAGTGCATGCCATCTGCGTGAAATGCGGACGTTTGGCTTACGTATCCCATCGTATCGTGGGAAATGATAAACGGGTCTTCTTAGGGGAACAATCCGAATACGAGCCTTTATGCCGGGAATGCTATGCGAAGGCTGAAGGTTTGAAGAATTGATTATTTATCCCTACATTTGTGAAATTAATAGTTTTGCGTTATATAAAGTATGAAAGAAAACGAGATGGTGTTCGGCATTCGTGCCGTGATTGAGGCTATACAGGCTGATAAGGAGGTAGATAAGATCCTTGTGAAAAGGGATTTACAAGGGGATCTATCCAAAGAGTTATTTGAGGTACTGAGAGGCCGTGAGATACCGGTACAACGTGTTCCGGCTGAACGCTTGGATCGTTTGACTCGAAAGAATCATCAGGGGGTGATCGCTTTTATGTCGGCGGTTACCTACCAGAGCTTGGAAGATATCATTCCTTTTGTGTATGAGCAAGGAAAAGATCCTTTCATCGTATTGCTGGATGGGGTTACGGACGTGCGTAATTTCGGCGCTATTGCCCGTACCTGCGAGTGTGCGGGAGTCGATGCGATCGTGATTCCGGCAAAAGGAAGCGTTTCGGTAAACGCCGACGCGATCAAGACCTCTGCCGGCGCCTTGCATGTATTGCCGGTTTGTAAGGAGAAGAGTATCAACCAAGCGATCCGTTTCTTGCAGCAAAGCGGGGTGAAGGTATTTGCCGCCAGCGAGAAAGCGGCGGAGAATTATACGGCGGTGAAGTATGAAGGACCGGTTGCGATCGTGATGGGAGCGGAAGATACGGGTGTGTCTCAGGAGAACTTGCGCATCTGCGATAATATGGTAAAGATTCCGCAATTCGGAACGATCGGTTCCTTGAATGTGTCCGTAGCCACTTCCATTTTGGTGTACGAGGTGGTTCGCCAACGTATGAACGAGCAACAATAATAATATGTATATAAACTAAAGAAGAAAATGAAGAAAGTTATCGCTACAAAAAACGCTCCCGCCGCTATCGGTCCGTATAGCCAAGCGGTGCAAGTAGGTAATATGCTGTTCGCTTCCGGACAACTGGGTATCGATCCTGCTACGGGACTTTTCGTTGAGGGATCCGTAAAGGAACAAACCGCCCAAGCGTTCAAGAATGTTCACGCTATCTTGGCAGAGGCAGGTTATAGCATCAATGATGTCGTAAAAACAACCGTATTTTTAGCGGATATGGGCGACTTCGCCGTTATGAACGAGGTATACGCCTCTCAGTTCGAAGGTGCGTTTCCCGCACGTTCGGCGGTAGCCGTTAAGACACTGCCGAAGAATGGTTTGGTAGAGATCGAGGTGATCGCCGTGAAAGAATAATCATAAGGAATAACGAGAGTAGTCTCATCGCTAGTCGAGACTACTCTCGTTATCCATCAAGACTACTCCCGTGATACGATGCGACTACTCTCGTAATTCATCGATACAGCTAATCTCAAAAGCCTATTATCTTCTTTTTCTGGGAGCGGGATTCATGTCACCCCTCTGTCCGAATAATTTCTCAATCAAATCCTTTCGTCCCATCTTTTGCAATACTTGCATGATCTGACGGCGTGACTCGGGTTTATACCAGAAGAAGAACTGGCGTTGTGCCAACTTTTGTTCTTTTGAGCGGGCCGTATATACTTTCTCCAACGTATAAGGATGATATCCGGTATAATACATCTCCGTAGCCAATGTCATCGGCGTAGGCGTGAAGTCTTGTACTTGCTCCAACTGGAAATGCAAGCTCTTGGTGATCACCGCCAGCTCCGCCATATCCGCCTCGGTACATCCCGGATGGCTGGAAATGAAATAGGGGATGAGTTGCTGGTTCAACCCGTATTGCCGGTTTACCTTATCGAATATCTTCTTGAACTGTCCAAATTGCGAGAAAGACGGTTTACGCATTTGTTTCAACACCTCGTCTTGCGTATGCTCCGGGGCCACTTTCAAACGGCCGGATACGTGGCGGGCGATTAATTCCTCGGTATAGGTTTGAGCTGCCTTGTTTAAAGACTCATCCGCATAACGGTGCAATAACAGGTCATAGCGTACGCCGCTTCCGATAAACGATTTCTTGATCCCGGGAAGTCTATCTACCGCTTTGTAGATATCCAGTAGCGGCGTATGGTCCGCGTTCAAGTTCTTGCAAACGACGGGGGAGATACAAGACGGTTTCTTGCATTTGGCGCAAATCCGCTCATCTTTCCCCTTCATACGGTACATATTGGCGGAAGGGCCTCCCAAATCGCTTAGATATCCCTTGAAATCCGGCATTTCGGTAATCGCTTTCACTTCCTTCAAGATCGATTCCTTGCTTCGGGAGGCGATGAACTTCCCTTGATGCGCCGATATGGTACAGAACGCGCATCCTCCGAAACAACCCCGGTGGATATTCACCGAGAACTTGATCATCTCGAAAGCCGGTATCACTTTCCCTTTATATTTGGGATGCGGCAAGCGGGTGTAGGGAAGGTCGTAGGAGGCATCTATCTCCGCTTCCGTCATTGGAGGGAAGGGAGGATTCACCACAATCACTTGCTTTCCTACCTTTTGCAAGATACGTGAGGCATTGTATTTGTTGGATTCCTCTTCGATATGCCGGAAATTCTTCGCTTGTTTCAATTTATCTTTTAGGCATTCCTCGTGTGAGAAGAGCACGATATCATCGTCTTTCGCATCCTCTTTGTCTGCCAGATAAACCGTTTGGCGGATGTCCTTGATCTCGTTGAAAGGAATGCCGGACTTTAGGCGGCGCACCAATTCCTTGATCGGCTTCTCGCCCATGCCGTAAATCAATAAATCGGCCGGGCTACTGGCAAGGATTCCCGGTAATAGCTTATCTTGCCAATAATCGTAATGCGTAAGCCGGCGTAATGAGGCCTCGATGCTACCCAATACGACGGGGACATCCGGATACAATTCTTTCAGTATTTTAGTATAGACAATACTCGGATAATCCGGGCGCATTCCCGGACGTTGGTCCGGCGTATAGGCGTCGTCGCTGCGTAATCGCTTATTGGCAGTATAATGGTTGATCATTGAATCCATGGCACCGGCGGATACACCGAAGAAAAGCCGGGGAACGCCCAGCTTCTTGAAATCCCGGTAATCTCCCCGCCAATCCGGTTGCGGTACGATCGCTACCCGTAATCCTTCCGCTTCCAATACACGACCGATCACGGCCGCCCCGAAAGAGGGGTGATCCACATAGGCGTCTCCTGAGAAAAGGATCACGTCGAGGTAATCCCATCCCCGTGCCTCGACTTCTTTCTTCGTTGTGGGCAACCAATTGTCTAGTTTAAATGTTTTCATAATACAAAGGTACGTGATAATCTTGGAATAATCATAGAGACGCTATTCATAACTTTTATTTATGGGGGATTCGTTTTTATGATTAGGACAAGAGTTCTCAATCTCGTATCTTTGTGTCGAAAAGAAAAATAAACATTTAAAAACAAGGTTTCTTATGAAAACACTCACAGACGAGAAGCTGACGATTGTCGGCGCAGCAGGTATGATCGGTTCTAATATGGCACAGACCGCTATTATGATGGGACTAACTTCCAACATTTGTTTGTACGACCCTTACGCACCGGGTTTGGAGGGAGTTGCCGAGGAATTATTCCATTGTGGTTTCGAGGGTGTAAACATCACTTTTACCTCAGACATCAAGGAGGCTTTGACTGGCGCTAAATATATCGTTAACTCCGGTGGTGCCGCAAGAAAGGCAGGTATGACCCGTGAGGATCTTCTAAAAGGAAACGCCGCTATCGCCGAGGAGTTCGGCAAGAACGTAAAGGCTTATTGCCCGGACGTAAAGCATATCGTGGTTATCTTTAACCCGGCGGATATTACCGGTTTGATTACCTTATTGTATTCCGGCTTGAAACCTTCTCAGGTTACGACGTTGGCCGCATTGGATTCAACTCGTTTACGCAGTGAGTTGGCAAAACATTTCGGTATCTCTATGGATCAGGTTGAGAATTGCCGTACGTATGGCGGTCATGGCGAGCAAATGGCTGTTTTCGCCTCTACCGCTAAAGTGGATGGTAAACCTTTAACAGAGCTTATCGGTACGGATGCCTTGACAAAAGATCAATGGGCGGAGATACAGACAAAGGTTACGAAGGGTGGCGCGAACATTATCGCCTTGCGTGGCCGTTCTTCCTTCCAAAGCCCGTCGTATGTGTCTATCGAGATGATCGCCGCGGCAATGGGTGGTAAACCGTTCCGTTGGCCGGCTGGCGCTTATGTATCAAACGGTAAGTTCGATCATATCATGATGGCTTGGGAGACCTCGATTACGAAAGACGGCGTAGCGTTGAAAGAGGTGCACGGTACACCGGAAGAAGAGGCTGCCTTGGAGAAGAGCTATAAGCACCTTTGCGCTTTACGTGACGAGGTGATCGCTATGGGCGTGCTTCCCGCTATTTCCGAATGGCATAAATTGAATCCGAATATCAAATGATCGAATAGCGAGTCATTTAGATTTTCACGGATATATGGAATCCCCGCTTAGATGGCTTCGTGCCGGAAAGCGGGGATTCTTGTTTTATTTTATCTTTAGTCCGGGGATTAGGGGCGTGCTATCTACCAGTTCCAACTCTTGCACCATCTGTAATGTTCCTTGTTTGTATTTCTGGAAATGGGGCGTTTGGATATGGCTTTTATAAGCGTCTTGATCCGCGTAAATCTCTAGGATGGTTACTTTATTCGGATGTTCTTTCTCCGATACGGCATACAGTGTAAGAACACCCGGCTCTAGACGCATGGAAGCCTCGATCTCTTCTTCCAGAAAGGCGTTATAACGCTCCAACTGGGCGGGATCGACCGTGATCTTGGATAGGCGGACTAAGTTCTTCTCAGGGGTGGGCTGAGAGGATTCCTTAATGATCTTCAACGCTTTGATTGCGGAAGGGAAGCCGATATAAGGAAGACATTGTATAACCGCCGCCGTTAAGGTCTCCTTGCTATTGCCGGCCAGCAAGTTCCCTTCGAGATGCGAGTGTAGTTGGCTTTCGGCTTCAAGGGTCGTTAGTATGCAATAAGCCAGTAACTCCCGGGTTTTCAGGTCTAACCCGTTGCGGGTATAGATATCGCCGAAGCAGAATTCGGTAAGGAATCGCTCTACTTCCGGTCCCATATTTCCCGGGACGTTCCTCATGACCTCTTTGATTCCCTCGCTGTAAAGCTGGCTTTGTATGGCTTGCCCTTTCTCGTAGCGATCTTCTTCCGTAACGGTAGCTTGTCTCTCCAGAGGCAAAGCGATGCCTTGTTGCTTAAAGACCTCGTTGATGGTATTTAAGGCATTCAATGTCTTCGGGAAACCGATGAACGGGGCACATAGATATATCGCCTCCCGTAGCTCGATGGGAGTGACGCCTACGTTTAGCGCCGCTTTGGCGTGGGCGTTCAGTTGGGGCAAGGTTTGCATCGTGGCTAATACGGTGCAAGTGATAAGCTCCCGGGTCTTTTTATCAAGATCTCCTGTGCGGAATACCTCCCCGAAGATGAATTTCTGGAGAATGTCCATCATTTCCGGATCTGTTCCTTGTCCGGTCAATGCCTCGCCTCCGAATAGCTCGGTGTAATTCTTTTTACAGCGTTCGATTCTGTCCATATTTTGTTCTGTTTTAGAAGTTGGGATATCTTGTGCGAAGGCTGGTATGAAGCCTAGCAGGAAGAGTACGATTGCTTTTGTTTTCATAAGGATATCGTTATTGTTTAACATTACAAAGATATTCGGATTTATCTCAAGCGCATGTATACATATTACGGATCTTTGTATCAAAATTACCGTTCGTAAACGGAGCTGATCCGGAAGACAGCCGGGGTTGAGCAAACGAATAAAGCGCCTGCGATTCCCCCTTGCGGGAGACACAGACGCTTTCGTTCAAATAAATATTCTTATAAAGTACGATCCGGATATAAGGCTTTCCACCATTCCGGCTCGTCTTTCAGCCATTTGGCGAACCATGCGTAGATGGTATTTTGCCAGCCTATACGTTTCTGATAGCCTACGATACCATGATTCTCGCCATCCACCTGCACGAATTCCACGGTTTTCCCTAGGATCTTCAAGGCGGCGAACATCTGGATACTTTCCCCGATAGGTACGTTCGTATCGGCGTTGCCGTGAAGCAACAGGAGCGGGGTCTTGATCTTATCGGCGTTGAACAACGGGCTTTGCTTGGTAAAGAACTCCGGGGCGTTCCAAGGATAAGTCCCGGCATTCGCTACGGAGCAATAGCCATATCCCCAATAACCTTCTCCCCAATAGCTACTCAATGCGCTGATACCGGCATGGCTGATAGCGGCGGCGAAAATGTCCGTACGGGTTTGTAGGTATTGTGTCATGAATCCGCCGTAGCTGGCACCGATGCAACCGATCTTCTTCTCGTTCACGAACGAATGCTCCTTGCAGAACAGCTTGGTGCCTTGGATGATCTCATCGGCGGTTTTTATGCCCCACGCATTCACGTGGCGGGCGGCGAATTCCTGTCCGAAGCCTGTCGTTCCGCTAGGATTCAAGGTGTAGACCACGTATCCGAGAGCGGCGTACATATGCATGGAATAACGCATCTCCAGCGCACGGTTCGTCGGGGAAGTACCGCCATAGTAATAAACGATCATCGGATATTTCTTATTCGGATCGAAATGAGGCGGTAGGTAATAACGGCCTTGGATGGTCGTACCGTCATCCGACTTGAAGTTCCAGTCGTGTACCTCGCCCAAGGCGATATCTTTTAATTTATCTTGCGAGAGATCATACACCAAGCGGTTCTTTCCACCTTTCAGGTCGTAAGCGTAAAGGCGGTTGGCGTTGGACGCGCTCTGTCCGTAATAGAAGAGAACCGGAGCGTTGTCGGCCAATGCGTACGACATGATGATGTCCTCGGAGGCGGCTACTTGCTTGATCTTTCCGTTTGCCGGGTCACAAGTATAGATCCGTTGATAATCCTCATCCTCGCAGAGGATATAGATTTGCCCGTTGAAGCGGTTCCATACGGCATCGATCACGTTCGGATTGAAGTCCTTGGTGAGAGGGGAGGCTTTACGGCTTGCCAGATCGTATAGGAATAACTGTCCGTCGTACGAGTTGGAGATCTGTCCTTGCTTGACAGTACGTCCGATCCCGTCGAAAGCGTCGCCCGCCCCGGCTACCAATAACTGTTTACCGTCGGGCGAGAAGGCGGCTTGGTTTACGTACGGGGCTTTCTCCCAGATCGTATCGATCGCCAGGGTCTGCAAATCCAATTTATAAAGGGAGTTGCGGGAGTGCGGCAAGGAGGTGTACACCCGGTCGCTGGTGCTGAACAATAGATAGCGGCTATCAGCGCTGATATCATTGATATAAGTGTCCGTATGCCCGAAAGTAAGTTGCTCGTACAAGCCTGTTTTTAAGTCATACCGCCAGATAAAGGAGCGGTCACGGAAACCCGGGATACGGTCCGCTGGCTCTAATACACGGATCAAGTCCGTCCCTTCCTTGGGACCTTCCTCTTCTACGGTATAGAGAAGCGTGGACTCATCGGGGGTGAATACGAACCGCCCTTTCGGAAGGTTCGGGACTAATACCGTTTGTTGGTAGGTCGCCGGATCTACGGTTACCAACTCCGTACCGTCCAGACCGGTGCGGGTGTAATACAATCGGTTGCTTTTAGGCATCCATTTGGCGGTTGTCAAGAAACCTCCGTCTTGCAATAAGACCCGTCCCGTAGCGGCATCCATCAATTGCCCGTACGATTCGCTCTTGCTCTCCGGGAACCGGTTGACGTATTTTACCAAGGCATACTTTCCGTTCGGGGAGACACTTACGCCTTGGAAATCCTTTCCTTCTAGGATATTCAGAAGGGTGTAGCGTTTCTCCGGGTTCAAGGAAGCTACGACTTTCGCTTCCGCCTCGCTCTTGAAGGTAGCCTTTAGGCTGGGAGGACAAGTGTCTGTTTCCGCTGTCAGGTATTTAACGACTACTTGATAGCGGCGGGGTTCCATCACCAACTCGGAAGAGGCTCCGACTGGTTTATCATTGACGAATACTTCGAACGCCCCGGGACCCGATATATCGAGCGTGCCTTTTACGTACCGGTCGCTGTTCAAGAAGAAAGAGAATAGATGCAGGGCATATCCCTTTTGCGGGGCGGCGAAGGTGATCGCGCCTGCCGTGTCAGCGTCGAGTACCGTGGCGTTCGCAAGCGTTTGCTCGAACGGTAAGGTCGCTTTTAATAGATTCTTCGCCTCGAAAGGCTTGCCGTTTACGTTGAGGCTGTCCGCTAGGATCGGCTTGTTGACCGTAAACGGGCCCGCGTGTTGGAATTGCGTTACTTTCACGTCTTCCATGGCGTAAAGCGAAAGGGCGGAAAGAAGCAATGCAGGAATTAAGTTAGTTTTTCTGTTCATATATAATTAGTTTAGGATAAACGTTTTCCGCAAACGATGTAAAGCTGTTCGGTATCCTCTACGACGAGCGGAAGAAGATAAGGCTCCATCAATGCCGCCACCTCTCGGGCCGGGGGCAAGGGCAGAGATAATCGATCGGCGTGCCGATGGTGGTGCGTATTGATCTTTTCCTTGCTCTCGCTGTGGCAGATAACCAATATACCGCCGGGCACGAGCAAACCGCTCATATGCTCGATCAACCGTTCCGGCCGCATGAAATGCGGGTAGGCGCTATACAGGATAATATAGTCGAATCCTTTCCCCTCGTAGCTCATAGCGTCCTCTTGGAGGAACTCGATGAGCGGATGATCCGGATATTTCATGCGTGCTTTCTCGATCATTTGGCCCGCTATATCGATAGCTACGATTTGGCGGGGTTCGTATGGCAGCAGGTAACTTTCCAATATTCCCGTGCCGCAACCGACATCGAGGATGCGGGCGTTCCGCCGCAGGTTGGTACGATCCAATATCGTCCGGATCTTTCCCGGATCATGTACGCAGACAGCGTCCCAGCGTTCCGCCATCGTATCAAAAAAAGTCTCTATTTGATTCATGATAATTGTCCTTCCCATAGAAAACAATCGCTGAATAGGGATTGTTCCTTGAAATGGGTTGGTTTTTCGAACAAACCGAACACGGACGATCCGGAGCCGGACATGGCGGCATATAAGGCACCTCCCTCGTATAAGGTATCCTTGATCCGCTCGATCACGGGATGTCTCGGGAATACGCTCCGCTCGAAATCGTTCACCATCCGCTCTTTCCATTCGGATACCGGTAGCCGGATGATCTCTTTCAAGGAGGTCTCGGGCGCGGCGGGTGTTACCATCGAATAGGCTTCGGGGGTGGAGACGGCTACATCCGGTTTTACCAAGCATAGATAATAATCCTTCAAGGACAAGTTCACGGGCTCGAATTGGTTTCCCGTGCCGGTCGCGAATACCGGCGTGTTACGGATAAAGAACGGGCAATCGGCTCCGATGGCGGACGCTATCGCCTCCAACTCATCCGGGTGAATATCCAAACCGCAGAAATCATTGACTAGCTTCAACATAAAAGCGGCATCGGCGGAACCTCCTCCAAGCCCGGCGCCAAAAGGTATCGCTTTCAGCAAATGGATCTCTAGCGGGGGAATCTCGTATCTCGTCTTTAGGGCGTTCAGCGCTTTCAGGACGAGGTTCTTCTCTGGGGGAGCGTCTACCGGGATTCCGGTTTGCGTGAAAACGGGCTGATCCGAGGCGACAATCTCGAGGGCATCCCTCACGGGGATCGGATAGAAGATGGTCTCTATATTATGATAACCGTCCGGACGTTTGCTTACCACGTTCAGACCTAGGTTTATCTTGGCATTCGGGAAACAGATCATAGTATTTAATGTTTGTTTTATATGATACGCGAAGATAAGAAGATATCCTTATAAACGTTCTGTTTTATCGGGTGAACTATCGGTTTCCGTGGAGGCCCTCAACTTGATGCAGGCATCCAACACCACGGTACGGTTCGGTGCTGAGGGCCTCCGTATCTTCTCCAAGACAAGCTCGGCGGCTACATGCCCCATCTCCCGGAGGGGTTGCTCTACGGTGGTAAGCTGCGGATTCACGATCGTGGACAGGATCGTACCCGAGAAACTGGCGATAGCTACCTCTTCCGGGATTCTCACATGCCGCTCCCTTAGCTCATTCATGGCTCCTATGGCGAGTGTGTCCGTGAAGGCGAAGATCGCGTCGAAAGAGACCTGAGAGGCGAGGAGATACCGGGCGGCCTCTTTCCCGTTCTCGATCGTAACGCCTGTCTTTATGACGAGCGAATCGTCATAAGGGATATGGAATTTGGCTAAGGCATCCTTATAGCCTTTGGCCCGTTCGGTGGCGTTGTATAAATAAGAGGGGGCTTGGATATGGGCGATCCGTTTTCTGCCGGAGCGGATCAAGTGCTCGACCAAGAAGAAGGACTTGGCGTAATCGTCTACCCGGACTTTGGAGACATCCAGATTGCCCGGGATGCGGTCGAAGAACACCAACGGGGTGCCTTGTCGTTGGATACGTATGTATTCGTCTTGGTTCTCGGATTGATGGCAAAGGCTGATGATGATGCCGTCTACTCGGAAACGTTCCATCAGGTGAAGGTTCTCCCGCTCGGTCAACGGATCTTCGTTCGATTGTGCGATGATTACCTTAAGCCCTTCCGGATATAAGATCTCTTGAATGCCGTTTATAACCTCGGCGGCGAAAGGCGTGGTCATTTCCGGTACGATCACCCCAATGGTGTTCGTACGCCCGTACTTGAGGTTCAAGGCTACGGGGTTGGGATTGTAACCGAGTTGTCTCGCCGTGGTAAGTACCTTCTCCTTCGTTTCCCTGCGGATATTCTTGTCATCGCTCAACGCTCGCGATACGGTCGAAGTGGAGAGGCATAAGGCCTCGGCTATGTCTTTGATGGTTATATGTTTCATGGCACGCTCTTTTTACGTTGAAACAAAATTAATAAGATGAATTGGTTCCGGCAAGCGAATTTGGGAACGATTGCAGATTTTGGGAACGTTTGCGGGAACGATTGCAGGTATTTTTCGGAGAGATACGGGAGCCTGTTTCTTTCCGGACGTTTACATTTGCCTCAAACAATCCTAAAAACAGAAGAAATCATGGAGACACAATTTAGATCGCTCAACTACAATCGTGAACAAGTAAAAGCAGGTATCGTACATATCGGAGTCGGGAACTTCCATCGTGCCCACGAGGAGTACTATACGAATCAGCTATTGGAAGATCAAACCCAACAGTGTTGGGGAATTTGCGGGGTCGCTTTGTTGCCGGGAGACGAGCGCTTGGTAAAGGCCCTGCGCAAACAGGACTTAATCTACTCATTGACGGTTTGCGGTCGTGACGGTAAAGACGAGGCTTATGAGATCGGATCTTTGATAGACCTTATTTGGGGCGTGGAAGAACCTAAGGCGGTTCTTGAGAAAATAGCCGATAAATCCATTAAGATCATTACTTTGACCATAACGGAAGGAGGTTATAATATGGATAAGACTAGCGGGGAGTTTATCTTGGATAATGAGGGCGTAAGTCATGATCTGTTCCATCCCTCAACGCCGAAGACCGTATTTGGCTTTATCGCCGAGGGGTTACGCCGCCGGAAGAATCTGGGCAATGGCCCTGTCACGATCCTTTCTTGCGATAATCTTCAACATAACGGCAATACGGCTAAACGGGCGTTTACCTCTTTTATCGCCGCTCAGGATAAGGAATTATTGGAATGGGTGTCACGGAACGTCACTTTCCCGAACAGCATGGTGGATCGTATCACCCCCGCCACGACTCCCGCTGATATCGAGCGGCTGAATCGTAAGAACGGTACCGAAGACGAGGCTCCCGTCTATTGCGAGGATTTTATCCAGTGGGTGATCGAGGATGATTTCATTGCGGGTCGTCCGGCATGGGAAAAGGTGGGCGTAGAATTCACGAAGGATGTCACCGCCTATGAGAACATGAAGCTGAGCCTGCTGAACGCTTCTCACCAAATGCTCTCTTATCCCGCCTTTCTATCTGGTTACCGGAAGGTAGACGATGCCATGCGTGACGGGCGTTTCAGCCGTTACCTGCGCGTCTTTATGGATAAGGATATCACCCCTTATGTTCCCGCTCCCGGCAATACGGATTTGGACGTATATAAACGAACGCTGATAGAGCGTTTCGGGAATCGTTCCGTTAGCGATCAGTTGGCCCGCCTTTGTTTCGATGGCGTCTCCAAGATTCCGGTGTATATGATGCCGAACTTGATCCAGATGATCCGGGAGCATGTGGACTTGACTCGTGTGGCCTTTTTTACGGCGGCTTATCGTCATTATTTGAAATATAAGGTAGACGATCATGGGATGTCGTTCGAGATCAACGAGCCTTGGTTGACGGCGACTGATTACCGCTTGATCGCCAGCAACGATGCCTTGGATTTTCTTTCCTTGTCTCCCTTCGCCGGTACGGACTTGCGTGCGTCGGAAGATTTCGTGGAGATTTATCAATCGATGGTCCGGAGAATACGGGAGGAGGGAACGCTTCCCGTGCTGGAATCGATACTTTCATAACGGGGCGTATTTGATCTTTTACCTATGAACACACAGAAAACAAATTCTTTAGGGCCTTTCATCGTCCTAATATTCATATACTTTATTGTGGGTTTCTTGACTACTGTCAATGGGCAGTGTCAAGGCCCCTTGAAAATGGCTTTCCTGAAAGAGGCCGGAGAGTTTAAGAATACGTTTGTGACCTTGATTTCCTTCTTCTTTTTCTTGGGGTACCTGCTAAATGGCACCTTGGGTGGTAGATGGATCAACCGTTATGGCTATAAGAGAACTTTGATCCGGGCCTTGTCGATCATGGTGGTGGGCCTGACGGTCTTTTTCTTCTCCTCTTGGTTTACGGTGAATTATGAGGCATGGAATATCTCGATTACCTCAGCTCATGTGCCTTATGGCTACTTCATCTTTTTACTGGGATCTTATCTGATGGGAACATCGGCCACGCTTTTGCAGGTGGTGATCAATCCCTATGTAGCGGCTTACGAGGTGCGGGGCACGCAACCCGTACAACGGATGAATATCGTTTGCGCCTTTAACTCTTTCGGCACGACGATCGCCCCATTTTTCGTTACGAGCGTGATGTTTGGAGGGGTCGCTATCGAGGAGATCCATGTGGAGCAATTGATGTTTCCGTTCATCGTCTTGGCGGCTTTTATCGCCTTGACCGCTTTCATTACCCATCGGCTCTATTTGCCGGATGTGATGAATACGAAAGCGAACGAGGGGGAAAGATTGGAACGAAGCATTTGGTCGTTTCGCCATTTGAGGCTGGGGGTTATCGCTATCTTCTTTTATGTGGGAGCGGAGGTTTCCATTGGGGTGAATATCAACTTGCATGCGTTGGAACTGGAAGGGACGAATGGCATGAACCTGAATACGCCGGCCTTATTGGCTACGCTTTATTGGGGAGGTTTGATGGTGGGCCGTATCGTCTCGAGCATGTTCAGCAAGATATCTCCCCGGGTACAACTGACGGTGGCAACTTCGTTTGCGGCGGTTTTTACGATCGTGGCTATACTGGCCAATAATCTTTGGGTATTGGTAGCTGTCGGGTTGTTTCATTCCGTGATGTGGGGTTGTATTTTCACGTTAGCCATCCAAGGCTTGAAGAAATATACCTCGAAGGCTTCCGGCGTTTTTATGATGGGCGTGTTTGGAGGAGCGGTATTTCCTGTCCTGCAAGGGGCGTTGGCGGATGTCCTCGGTTCGTGGCGTTGGACTTGGGGCATCGTGGTAGTCTGCGAATTGGTTATGCTTTATTATGCTCAAGTAGGCTCACGTGTAAAAGAGGAGGATTGACGTTTTGACATTCTGTTATCTGAACTCCCGGAGAAGCGTTTTTTCCGGGCTAAGGTACGCCTTACTTCCGAAAATGGGATAGAATAATAGCATCTAATTGTCTTGTAGTGCTTTATGGAAATAGGCCCTTTCATTCTAGCGAGATTAATTCATCGTATCTCATACTCTTAGGTGAAAATAGCCATTTTATACGAGTGTATCGATTGATTCTATAGGATGCGAGGGCTGTTTCTTCCTTATGTATCGCCTAATACATACGGTCGCGTTACCTAACACATACGGTTGTGTTGCCTAATACAGCCTTTTGTGTTACCTAACTCTATTACTTTTGGGTCTAAACAGGGGTGTTTATGTAAAGAAATGAGGGAAAACGTATGATTTCATCATAGGTTTCTCCCTCATTTCCTCTATTCGTAAAAAGGTCTTGACATCGTTATTCTGTTATTTTGATCATAATGTCAAGATTATAGTGTTTTAGCTTACGGTCCCTATCTTATTAGTCTTTCCAACTGGCTACAATTTGTAGTTGTTTCGCTACTCCTCTTTTTCAAACGAACTTTTTGTGTGTTCCAATGACGATGGGTTTCAGTCATCAAAAAGAAAGGCGCGGTAAATCAAGTTTACAGCGCCTTCCATTTATTTAGGGTTATGAGCTTTATTAAGGCTCCGCGATCATCTCTTTAGCGATTATCTCGGCCTCGGCTTTATCGGCGTCCTTTTGGATGTTCGGCAATTCAAGGCCGTAGCCTTTGATCCGGTCCTCACGTTTCAACATCAAGGCGATGAAGAGGGCGAGTACACCGAAGCAGGTGAAGACTGCCATCGGTATCGTATAGTCGTAAGCCGGTTTGCCCGTACCATTGTCTATTTTGCAATACGTATCCAATATCCAGCCGATTAATAAAGGAACCATACTCAGACCGATATTCTGTACCCAGAAAATCAAGGCATAAGCCGTGCCTAATTGCTTCTCCGGGATAATCTTCGGAACAGATGGCCACATCGCCGATGGAACCAAGGAGAAAGCGATACCCAATACGATCATCACGATTGTCGCGAACCACCACTGATTCAAGATCGGAAGTGTGAATAATAAATGCACGCCGATCAACATCAAGGCACCATAGATCATGATCGTCGCCCCTTTACCCTTGCGGTCGTATAAGTTACCGAAGAACGGAGTCAGAAGAATCGTGCCGAAAGGTAAGATAGCCGGGATGTTTCCCGCCAACTCCGGATCTACGTTATATTTATTGACCATCAAGTCCGTAGCGTATTTCAAGAAGGGGAATACGGCCGAATAGAATAATACGCAAAGCAGAGCGATCAACCAGAAACCCTTATTGGTAACGATCAATAAGATATCTTTCAAACGGAAAGGCTCTTCCTCCTCGGCTTGCTCGATAGCGTCCATCGAAGCGTCCAGCTTGCGATCCATCACGCAAAATACGAGGAAGGCGATCAAACCGATACACAACATACAAAGACAAAGCAAGATAGGAGCGGAGATACTACCGAAGTACTTGGCGGCGGGAACCGTGATAGATAAAGCCAAGGCCGTACCCAAACGAGCCGTAGCCATCTCCAAGCCCATAGCCAACGCCATCTCTTTTCCCTTGAACCACCGTACGATAATCTTAGATACCGTGATACCGGCGGTCTCCACGCCGACACCGAAGATCGCGTATCCGAGGGCGGCCACCATCACTTGCGCTTTCCATCCGAAAAGCTCTCCTTCCATCGTAAACGCGTCCGAGATGGCGTAATATTTAATGGAACAACCGATAATCATCAAGATACAGGAGGCGACACCCGTGAAACGGACACCCATCTTATCCAGAACGATACCACCAATAATCAACATGAAAAGAAATACGTTGAACCAACCGTAAGCGCTGGTGAACCAACCATATTCCGTACTCGTCCAGCTTAGCTGTTCTTCCAACATCGGTTTAAGCGGAGCCATTACATCCGTAAGGAAGTATCCGCAAAGCATCGTGAATGCCGCCAAAGCGAGTACACTCCAGCGTGCGACTTTCGAGTCGCTTAGTTTCTGATGAATTTTTTCTATCATGATATTTGTTTTATAGAGTTATATTATTTGTATTCGTCTTCTTTCATGAACAAGGGGAGAGCGTCCGCTACGATAAAGGTGCTTCCGCCGATAAAGATCAAGTCATCCTTGCCGGCACTTTTTAACGCTTTCTCGACCGCCTCTTTCACCGTTTCGCAAAGGACTCCGGGCAGTCCCTTCCGCATGGCTTTCATGGCGAAATCCTTTACGGGCATCGCTCTCTCCACGGAGGCTTGCGTGAAGAAATAAGAAGCATCTGGTGGCATCAAGGATAATACGCCGTCGATATCCTTGTCGTTCACCATACCGACGATCATATAAATTTCGCGGAAACGGCTTCTCATGGCATTCAGGTGTTCCGCTATGTGTTTCCATCCACCCACGTTGTGCCCGGTGTCGCAAATGACGGTCGGTTTTGTCCGCAAGGTTTGCCAGCGGCCCATCAAACCCGTCAGTTGGGTCACGTGTCCGAACCCTTCATGGACGGCCTCGGGCAGGATGTCAACGCCGCACTTCTCGCGGAGCAGGTGCAGGGCGGAGAACACCGTGATGGCGTTGGCTTGTTGTACCTCTCCGGCAAGCTCGCCGATCACCTCGCCGTATTCTACGGAGGGGAACTTCCAGTGTACCATCGACAACCCTCCGGTCCCCTCCAGCATTCCCATGCTCAAGGCGTAGTGGAAGGGTGCTCCTGCCTTTCTCGCCTCGTTCTGGAAGAGGTCGAAAACGGAGCGTTTCTCTGCCTCCCCCAGAAGGACGGGTACGCCTTTCTTGATAATGCCGGCTTTCTCCGCCGCTATCTTCTCCTCCGTATCTCCCAAGAATTGCGTATGATCCAGACTGATATTCGTGATGATACTCAAGATCGGGGTGATGATGTTCGTACTGTCCAAACGACCGCCAAGCCCGACCTCGATAACCGCGTAATCTACCTGCTGGTCGCGGAAATACTCAAAAGCCATACTGGACGTCAGCTCGAAGAAAGAAGGATGGAGAGGCTCGAAGAAAGAACGATGACGCTCGACGAAATCGACCACGTAATCTTGGGAGATCTTTTTCCCGTTCACCCGGATGCGCTCCCGGAAGTCCACTAAGTGGGGAGAGGTATAAAGCCCGACCTTGAAACCGGATTGCCGGAGAATGGCCGCCAATAGATGGCTGACCGAGCCTTTGCCGTTTGTCCCGGCTACATGGATGGTCTTATAGGCTTTATGGGGATTTCCCAGATAATCATCTAGGGCGATACTTGTACCAAGACCGGGTTTGTAAGCGGAAGCTCCGCTGTGTTGGAAGACCGGGATGCTGGTATATAGATAGTGTAGCGTTTCCTCGTATGTCATGTTTTTGTAAATTAGATGCTACAAATGTAGTTAAATTTATTTATACCTTTGCGACTCGTTTATAAAAAGGAGAGAAAAAGAAAATGGAAACACGACGTATAACCTATACGCCTCAAGGAGGCGTTTGTTCTAAGTTGATGGTGATCGACGCGAAGGAGGACGTGATCGAGAATGTGCAGATTGTAGGAGGTTGCCACGGTAACGGGCAAGGCATGTGCGCCTTATTGAAAGGTATGCGCATCGAAGACGCTATCGGCCGTTTGTCTGGCATCGATTGTCATGGAAGGGGAACTTCATGCCCGGACCAGATGGCACAGGCATTGAAGCAATTCAATCGATGATCAGCTTATATCCGATTCCCCGGATATTCAAAATCTTGATAGACTCGTCTTTCGATAACTTATGACGTAGCTTGGTGATAAAGACATGCAGGCTGCGTGCGTTGAAGAAAGAATCATCTCCCCAAAGGTCTATCAAGATCTCTTTCATCGGTAATACTTGGTCCTTATTGTCGCAAAGGCGCTTCAATATCTCGGATTCCCGGTTGCTGAGGAGTTGTTTCTCTCCCCGGTAGACCAATGTCTGCGTGATGGAATCGAACGTATAAAGCCCGATACGGAAAGAGGTGGCTTCCGGTCTTTGGACGGACACCTTATGCAGTAACGCCTTGATGCGCACGATCAATTCCGCCATGCCGAAAGGCTTTTTCAGGTAATCGTTGCCGCCTGTCTCGAAGCCCTCTACCACGTCGTTGGCCGCGGAACGGGCCGATAGGAATAGGACAGGGGTGTGCGTATCCGTCTTACGGATCAATTTGACCATCGTGAAACCATCCATCTTGGGCATCATGATATCCGCTACGATAATGTCCGGGTTGATCTCCGCATAACGGGAGAGGCCCTCCTCGCCATTCGCCGCTAGGGTGATATCGAACTCGTTCCCATCCAGCGTATCCTTGATGATCATGGCCAATGTAGGCTCGTCTTCTACTAGTAGTACTTTTATCTTTTCCATATTTGATACTTGATTTTCGGATTATTATTTAAAATGCAGAGTAAAGGTGGAGCCTTTGCCGGGGACGCTTTCCACACGGGCTGTTCCTCCATGTTTACCCATCATGTCTTTTACGTAATATAATCCTAGGCCATAACCTTTCACGTTGTGGATATTCCCGCTGGGAACCCGGAAGAACTTGTCGAATATCTGCCGCTGGTTGGCTTCGCTGATACCCGGGCCGTTATCGGTTATGGAGATTGTCGTTTCGTGATCGTCTTGCCGGGCTGTCGCTTCGATGCGGCAAGGTTCCTTGTCGGCGTATTTGATCGCGTTATCGATAAGGTTGCTCAACATATTATATAGGTGGGTACGATCGGCCACCAATTCTATATCCTCGGGGATGGAGCAAGTAAACTCCACGGGTTTGCTCGCTTTCAGTTTGTATTGCTCGATGAGGGAGTTCACCAACTCGTTTAATGAGATGGTTTCGGGGCGCAAGCGGAAGGTACTGCGGTTCTCTACGGCGAGTGTCAAAATTTGTTCCACCAATCCGGTAAGATGGATAAGTTGGTCTTTAACGATCGTCAGGTATTTCTTCTGTTTCTCGTTGACGGGATCGCTAAAGTTCAATAATGCGTCTACGGCGGCATAGCTGACGCTGATCGGGGTTTTCAGCTCATGCGTCATATTGTTGGTGAAATCGGTCTTCAATTCTTCCACGGTCTTTTGCTTTAAGATGGTGCGGAGTAAGTATATGAAAGCGCAAATGATCAGCAAAAGTAATAGGAAGGAGGAGATCAGGATGCCTTTCATCTGGGTGAGTATCACGCTAGCCGGCGATTTGAGGAACAGGCGATATTGTAACGTGCTCTCGTTATGGAGCGGGTAATCGAAATGCACGGGGTTTTTCCACGTAGTGAATCGTTCTGGCTTGTCCAGATGCATCCAACCCTTCTCGTCCCCGTTGTTTGGTTTATAAATCGTTACCAGCTCATGTTCCGTTACGATATTTCTTGCCTCCAGTTCCGAGGTTAATAATTTGTTGTAGGTCTTGAAATCAATTGGTTTTATAGAATCTATATTCGCGTGCATCGCTTGCTGCACCATGTCCTCCACCTCGCCGATTACATATAGGTAATCCGTTAGGGTAGAGTCTATCGAGCTAAAGTCCTCCTCATCCCCGTAATCGATATGTAGTTTCATGTGTGAGTCGGGATTTGCCGTCTTGAAGATATCTTCCCGGTTAAGGTCAGGATCTTCTTTCTGCGGATGGATCGAAGCTTTTGCGTCCATCTTCTGCTTATTAGACGGATCTAGCTCTGAGCTGAAGTACACATCTTGGGTTTGAGGTCCCAGCGCTCCCTGTTCTTTTTTGATAGATCGGATGCGCAGGAACAACTCCTTATAGTCGGCGATCTTCATCGCTTCCTCTATATTGATCTCCATCTGTTTATATAATGTATCATATAAACCTTTCAGCCAGTATCCTTGGAAAACCAAAAGCCCGGCCAGCGATAGGACGATCAACAAAGCGATTAACTTAAAACGAAGTCTGATGTTCATGAAGTCTCTTTATGCTTATAATCGAATTGATCGCTAAAAATAGACAATTTTATTACATGAACTTTTAATACGCAAGATAAACTTTATGCGGGCGCTTGTAAATATTTACTAAGGATGCCCATCAACGCCCCAATATCAATCGGTTTAGCCAAATGATAATTCATGCCCGCTTTGATAGCGTTTGTCACGTCTTCGGAAAAAGCGTTGGCGGTCATGGCTATAATTGGCATATGTGCGATATCCCTTCATTGGAGGGAACGAATCTGCCGGGTCGCCTCATAACCGTCCATGATAGGCATCTGGATATCCATCAGTATTATCTGGTAAAATCCTTCTTCCGATTGGGCGACTTTATGTACGGCGTCGAGCCCATTTATCGCCGTATCGATAGTGATACCGGTGCTGCCGATGATCTCTACGGCGATCTCACGATTTAACTCGTTATCCTCCACCAGCAAGATGCGCTTGCCGGAATAATCGACGTTTGATAACTTGAATGGGCGGATCGGTTCCGGCTGGTCTCCTTCGTCAAGGAAAGATCTCAATACTTGGAGTAGCTTGGACTTATAGAGAGGCTTGGTGATGAATCCATTGGCCTTAACCTCCTTAGCCTCTGCCTCATATTCCTCAAGATCGTATGCGGAGAGAATGATGATCGGTACGTCCGCTCCCACGAAACGTCTGGAAACTCAAATATTGTAAAAGGAAATATGGAACATATTATCCCCAAAAATAGTTAGCCAAGACTAAATAAGATCCTTTACACCCATAAACTTGAATGGTTGCGCCGGCTTAAAGTCTTTTGAAGCGTTGCCATGATAGGTCTCACCGTTGGCGATGGATAGTTTAAGTACCGGTGCACCCTCCGATAAGTCCATGTCTCTCAGTCGTACCCAGAAAGTGTTCGGGGTCAGGCTCGACTCAAAGAAATAAATCAGGTTCTTGCTTTCGGATACTGTTCTCCATTGCGTGGTGGATATCTCCGGACTCTCGGGAGTCGATATGCCATAAGGGACAGAGGCGTTACGGATCACGCTGAATACACAGGCGATAGCTATCTTCTCATCGTCCGTCTGAGGTACGGCATCTATATAAAAACTAGCTCTGGCAAAACGGTCGGATGCACGGTTGGTACCCGGAAGGAAACTCAGCCCTCCGATCGATTTCCAATATTCACAAAGAGCCAACTGTTTATTATAAGTAGGGGAGTTAGTCATCACCTTGTATTCCTTACTGTGATAAACGGTCAGTTTACCTCCTATGTATTCGAAGATAGCGCAATCACCGGTTGCGTCGGAAATCGATAAATGTAAGGTCGCCAAGCGGGAACCGTCCGGCATCTTATCCGATACTACTTGAAACGTATCTTCGTTGATAAAAGAGACCGCTTCTTCCACCGTAGCGAAATTATCCAACATATATTGTACCCATATCGTTATGGCAAGGCCCGGCTTATTCTTATCTCTGGCCGGATATTGGGCTTCGGGTAACCAGAGCAAATTAGCTACCAAACCTTTCTCGTTCATTCCGTCCGTACTGGCTATCTCGAAAGCGGAGGTGATGATACTACCGTATTTGGATTTCCACTTTAAAGAATCCTTTCCTGTCTCCCCGTTTCTCTCCATCCCCCTAGGAAACACCCATAGGTTACTATGCATATCGGTCTTCCAGTCCATCGTGCGACCAGTCGCTACCATCCCGTTTGTTCCCGAATAAACTACTCTTGTACACATGATTTTCAACTTTTAATAGGTTATCTTCAAATATTTGATTGATATATCAACAGTTAGAACCTCTTAATGTTCAGTTTACGTTTTCGCGTCAAAGAGTACGGCGGCCTTGAAACCTTTTTCCTGCAATTCCCTTAGGTGAGATTTAGCATAAAGGATACCACTCATACTACTTTTCCGAAGGTGTTTTCTAGATTACCTTGTTCCTCTTTGTTGGGTTTGATAAATGGCGATAAGACTAAATAACATTCCTGATAAGACAAGGTAAGACTTCGTAAGTGAGTGGTAACATAGTTTCTTTTAAGAATACGTTTCTTTTGTATGAACGAAAAATGATAAAAACAAACCGATATGAAACGTACTATTTACTACATGATTTTATGCTTGCTGATGAGTCTCGGTGAGATTATGGCACAAGGTATTTCCGGGAAGGTGATGGATGGCAAGGAACAGCCGGTAGATGGAGTGGCGGTGATTTTACAGACCCTCGACTCTGTATATGTGGATGCCGTGGTTACCGATACGCTTGGGGATTTTCGATTGAATCATCCGCTAGACCAGTCGTATCGACTTATTTTCCAACACATCTTATATAATATGGTAGAGAAAGAGATAACTACCGCCAACGTAGGTACGGTGGTGCTGGAGGAGAAAGATTATCAGTTGGCCGAGATTACCGTAAAGGGAGAACGCCCGCAAGTGAAACTGGAGGGAGGCAAGCTGACGTATGATGTCCCTCAACTGATGAAGGATAAGACTGCCACGAACGCTTTTGAGATCATCAAGGACTTACCGGGGCTTATCGAGCGGAATGATAATCTGGAGCTGGTAGGGGCCAGTCGTTTGAATATAATCTTGAATGGGCAGTTGACGACAATGTCGGCAGATCAATTAATCCAGTTACTGAAAACTATGCCGGCCTCAAGGGTCGAAAAGGCTGAGGTGATGTATAACGCTCCAGCTAAATATAATGTCAAGGGGGCGTTACTCAATGTCGTATTGAGTAAGAATGAGTCCGAGACTCCTTCTTGGCAAGGTGAAACGGGTGTGGATTACACCCAATATCGCCATGCGGGGGGAGATGCGCATGTGAATTTACTTTATACGAATAAGGGCTTTAGCATAGATTTCCTGTTGAATGGTAATAAGAGACGGGATGTGATGGGGGAGGATATGTTGGCCCGCCATACATTAAATAGTGGTATGACGGAAATAAGCCAACATAATCGGGCCCTTGTCCATGTAAATAGAGGAACGGTTCGTCTGGGAATGGATTATACGTTTGCGAATGAGGATAAACTCTCTTTGGCATATTATCTGAAGGGAGATAAAGTCTTATCGGACCGTGATGCCTTTACCTCATATCTGGATCTGTCGAAGCCGGAAAATAAAAGTGAGAGTACGAGCTTGGTCCGTGATGACGGGCACTCCGCTATTCATAATATACGTTTACAATATGACGGACATGCCGGGATATCGGCAGGAGCGGATTTCACCCGTTATCATTCGCCCTCGGTACTTGATTACCATGATACGAATACGAATGGTTCCCGGACTGATATGATAAATAATACGAGACAGGATGTATCCCGCTGCTCCGTATTCCTAAATAAGACACATAGTTTCGCTTCCGGGTGGGGATTGAATTACGGCGTGCATGGAGGTTACGCCTCGTCGAAAAACTATTCGGAGTATTTATATGAGCAAGGTGCTGGCTATGAGATGAACGAGGAAGCGTTGGAGGATAATACACAAAAGGAATACATCGCTGATATTTTCGCCGAGGTATCGAAAAGCTTCGGAGAGCGTTTCTCTGCTACGGTCGGGCTGAAAGGGGAGTATTTTAAGTCTGACTACGCCTCTAGCCGGGAAAATATGAACCTATGGAATGAGGGGGCGTTGTTTCCCACCGTATCCCTGAGCTATACGTTTTCTCCCCGACATATTTTACAATTCGATATAAGTAGCGATAAGACCTATCCCGGTTATTGGCAAGTCTCCCCGCAAGTAACGCCTCTAAACTCTTACTCGGAGGTGGCGGGAAATCCCTTGTTGAAACCTTATCGCACGTATGAGGGGCAGATGGTCTATATCTTCCGCCAAAAGTATATGCTGGTAGCGTTCTGTGAATACACGCCGGATTATTTCGCCCAACTTCCTTATCAAAGCGATACGGAACTGAAGACCGTTTTTCGTTTCGAGAATATGGATTATAGTCTGGAAGCGGGATTGGCGGTGATCATTCCTTTTAATGTGGGTCGTTTTTGGAATAGCCGCATCACACTGCGAGGTTGGAGGATGCAAGAGAAGAATGATAACTTCCACGGCATCTCATATAACCGTGAGGCTTATCTCGGGTTAGCGCATATGAGTAACACATTTAACCTATGTGATAAACCGAATTTAAAAATGACGATAGACGGCCAATACGTGACTCCCGGTGCCATCCAAGGTATATACGACTTGGGTTCCATGTATGAGATATCCGCTGGATTAAAATGGACTTTCTTGAATGACCGTGCCAGCTTGACACTTAAAGGAGACGATATTTTCGCCAGCAGCATTCCACGTACCATCAAGATAAACCAAGGCAATCAATGGAGCCGGATGAGGAAATTGAATGATGAGAGATGTCTGAAATTATCTTTTGTCTGGAAGTTTGGTGGTTACAAGGAGAGGGAACATGATTCGATAGACACATCCCGTTTCGGAAAATAATAGATGCCTTGTAGTTTCATCCTAATGAACTCTTTGTTTCAATAGGATGAAACTGGATGCTCTTCTAAAGGAAATCCTATATTGCTTTCGTACTCGCTTCTATCTGTTCCATTAGCAGGGTGATATTGCTCATGAATAGCTTGACGGAGATCGCCAGCAGGATGATACCGAAGAATTTACGGATCAGGTATATGCCGCCTTTCCCCAAGACTTTCTCTACCTTGCGTGTCATGCGGACAACAAAGTAGACCCATAGCATATTCAGTACCAAGGCCACGATAATATTCACGCTGGCATATTCCGCACGGAGCGACAACAAAGTGGTGAACGATCCCGCTCCGGCTAGCAACGGGAATACCAGCGGCACCAACGTAGCTTCCTTGATCGGCCCTTGGTTCTTGAAAATCTCTATGTCGAGAATCATCTCCAAAGATAGGAGGAAGATCACAAAAGCGCCGGCCACGGCAAACGACTCGATGTCCACATGGAAAAGCCTGAGTAATATATCCCCGGCGTAGAAGAACCCTAATAACAATAGAAAGGAGATTAGGGTTGCCTTCAACGCATTGACATCCTTGCCTTTATCCTTTAGGTCTATGATGATGGGAATAGCTCCGATTATATCGATAACAGCGAATAATACGATGAATGCGCTAAGTATTTGTTGGAAATTGAAATTTGTGAACATGACGTTACCCTCCTCTATTTTTTAATCCTCGTAAAGATACATATTTTTCCTTGAATTGGTCAATATGACGAAATTATTGGTGTGTGTAACTAATTTTAGTAGGCCTGAACTATCAACGTGTCAGAATTGTTCTTATATTAGAAGCAATAATCATTAAATCGAAAGGCCATGGGAGCAAAGAAGAATTTTGTGTTGGACACGAATGTCATATTACATGACTATAAGTGCATCGAGAACTTTCAGGAAAATGATATCTATCTACCCATCGTGGTATTAGAAGAGTTGGACAAGTTCAAGAAGGGGAGTGAGCAGATCAATTATAATGCCCGTGAGTTTGTTCGGGAGCTAGACTTATTGACCAGTAATGACCTGTTCTTGAAAGGCGCCTCACTAGGACCGGGAAAAGGTACACTCTATATCGTGACCGGTGATAAGTACCAGGAGAAAATAGCGCATTCTTTTCCGGATAAAACGCCAGATCACCGTATTTTGTCTTGTGCGTTGACGATCGCCGAGAAGAATCCGAAGATCAAGACAACCTTGGTCAGCAAGGATGTGAACCTTCGTATGAAGGCTCGTTCTTTGGGTATTCCCGTTGAGGATTATATCACGGATAAGGTCGTGAATGTAGATATTTTCGAGCGTGCGCAAGAGACCTATGAGAATATAGACCCCGATTTGATCGACAAGATCTACAGCTCTCCGGAAGGCGTGGACGCAGATTCGTTGGATATCAAGTCTAAGCTCGACCCGAACGAATGCTTTATCTTGAAAAGCGTACGTAATAGTGTATTGGCTCGCTACAATCCGTTTACGGATAAGATCAAGAAGGTGGATAAAGGCACGAACTTTGGTATCCAGCCCCGTAATGCCGAGCAGAGTTTCGCTTTCGAGGTGTTGAACGATCCGAATATCAAGCTGGTGGGGCTGACCGGAAAGGCCGGTACCGGAAAGACGTTGTTGGCGTTGGCCTCTGCCTTGAAACAAGCCGGCACGTATAAACAGATACTTTTGGCCCGTCCGATCGTCGCTTTGGCGAATAAGGATCTCGGTTTCCTTCCGGGTGACGAGAAGCAAAAGGTCGCTCCTTATATGCAACCTCTATTCGATAACCTGAACGTGATCAAGACTCAGTTTGCCCCGGGTAATCCCGATGTCCGTAAGATCGACGATATGCAGAAGAACAACCAGTTGGTGATCGAGGCGTTGGCCTTTATCCGGGGTCGTAGCTTGTCCGAGACTTATTGTATCATCGATGAGGCCCAGAACCTCACGCCGCATGAGATCAAGACGATTATCACCCGTGCGGGAGAGGGAACGAAGATGGTCTTCACGGGAGATATCCAACAGATTGACTCCCCATATCTAGACGCCCAAAGTAATGGCTTGGCCTATATGATCGACAAGATGAAAGGACAGGACTTGTTCGCCCATATCAACTTGATAAAAGGCGAGCGAAGCGAGTTATCTGAGTTAGCGTCAGATCTTTTGTAATTAAATATAGGGAATTGAAGATTGAAAATAAACGCTTATGTGAAGCTTGATTTTTAATCTTCAATTCTTAATGATTAGTCATTCACACTCGGGCAGACATAAATCTTCCGGAAACTACCTTTATAGGAAGGGGCTCCCATATCTTTGATCTCATTCAGATGTTGTTTAAGATGGGCGGTTTCGCCGTGCTTTTGTAATTCCCCGTCGTTTTTCCAAGTCTCGGCGATAAAGAATTCGGTGCTATCGGTGAGGGATTGGTACATGCCGTAGGCGATACATCCCGGTTCTAGCAACGTGCTTTCCTTGCATTTCAAGAATGATTCCTTTAAGGCGGAGACACATTCGGGTTTTACTTTCCGTTTGATATTCAGTACGACTTCCATGGATTCTTTATTGCTTCCTCCATTCGTGCAACCGGATAGAGCGATTAATACGCAGGCCATTGAGATAAACACTTTCTTCATGATAGATTGTTTTTAAGTATTTGATACGACAAAAGTAGTGAATTTTTGATCTAAACACAGGAATCGAACATCTGATATTAAATTATTGTTGTTAGTGGAAGTTGGAATGGATATATTTGTGATAATATTAATAGCTATTTATGTTAAATTTAAAACAAGAGTCATGAGAAAGAGTTTGTTGTATGTATTTGCCGTGATTTGCACGATGGGTTTTTTTACGGCATGTGGTGATGATGACGATTCAAGTTCTTCCGGTAACTGGCAAGATCTGTCGAAAACGTACGAGGGTAAGAGCGTTAATCTGGTAATGGGTGAAGTGACAATCCCTGTTGACGGTAAATCGGTCGTGATTGCCGCTTCCTCTGCGGAGAAGGCATCCGTAACCTTGAACAATATCATCCCCGAAAATAAGTCGGTCGCTATCGATGCTGCGTTGAAGGAAGCGGACGGCACTTATACGTTTACCGGCGAGAGTACGGTTGGCGATTGCGTGGTATCGGTAAATGGTACGGTGAAAGGGGGCGTAGCTTCTGTTGTTTATACTCGTAAATTAACTTCTTCTATCGTAGGTAATTGGAGCTTGAAAGCGGGTGCGGGAGCTATTTATGCGAATATAGTTACCGGGAATTCTACTATCGATAATCTCGTGCCTATGATAAAACCTGCTATCGGTAACTTGATTTGGGGCAAAGTAAGCGCTGTAAATGTTAACTTACCGGAAGATGGAATCTTCGATGTTTCTTGGAGACCTATAGGGGCTTCTGAGGATAAAGGAATCGGTGAGATCACAAAAATGGCAAGTATCCAATATTGTGTGGTAGACGGGAAATTTATGGTGGCTGTGGATAAAAATTATGTGACAGTCTTGACTACTTTATTACAACAGGCTGCTGGTGACAAATTGGAGGCCGCTGGTATCTCTATTGACGAGATCATGAAGCTTTTGGTTGATTTAGGAGGTTATTATGGTCTACCTCTTAACATGAAGGTGGATGGAAGTGAGGCTACTTTTTATGCGGATAAGGATTTAATCGTACCGGTTTTGACCATGATAGCTCCTATCTTGAAACCGATGGTTCCGGAGAATTATCAGCAAATGGTAGATATGGTATTGCAACTACTTCCGAACGCAAAAACGTTAGAGTTTGGACTTAATTTCACGAAATAATTGAAAATCCTAGGTTGTAGAGACGGGGCACGCCCCGTCTCTAAACTGGATGAAATTTGGCAGAGTTATACCAATATAGGAGTTAATCAATTACCTTGGTGCTTTCTGATATAAGAATATCGCTATAAATGTATAAACTATATTCGGTATCCAAGCTGCTACGGCAGGACTCACATAACCATTAATAGCGAAGGTGGAAGTAACCGTCATAAACAGGATGTAAGAAAAACTCAACGCCAATCCGATACCAATATTCATACCCATACCTCCCTTTATTTTCCGGGAAGACAACGACGCTCCGATAGAAGTCAAGATAAACGCCGCCATGATCGTGGCGAAGCGCTTATGATACTCGATCTGGAAGGTCTGTATATTCCCGATACCTCTTTTTTTCTGCCGGTTGATATACGTATTCAGCTCGGGCGTTGTCATCGTCTCGCAATCATTCACGGAAATCAGGAAGTCCGAGGGCACGATGGTCAAGGTCGTATCCTTACGGGAGCCTTGGGAAATATGTTCCCGCATGCCATCGAAATCACGGATCATATAATCGATAACGGTCCATTGATAAAGCGAATCGTATTTGATCGACTTGGCGGTCAGACGGGAGATCAATTTCTTATCTTCGAAATGCTCCAAAGAGAAACGGTATCCCATGTTCGAGCGAGCGTCATAGCTATCGAAATAAGCGATAACACCCGGCTCGATCTCCAATTGGGCGTTCTTCACGTAATCCACCTTCTTGTTGCGGATATACTTGTTCTGGAAATCGATACGAGTCTCATTCGCAGGGGGAATGATGTAAGCGTTCAGGATAAACGTCACGATAGCGATAATCGTAGCCGAGACTGCGTAAGGAAGCATTAACCTACGGAAACTCATACCGCTGGCAAGCATCGCTATGATCTCCGAACGATCCGCTAGCTTCGACGTGAAGAAGATCACGGCGATAAATGTGAACAACGGACTGAACAAATTGGCGAAGTAGGGGATAAAGTTCAAGTAATAATCCACGATGATCGCCTTCAAGGGGACATCCGGATTCAAGAACTTATCGATCTTCTCGTTTATATCGAAAACGACGGAGATAGAGATAATCAAGGCGATAGCGAACACGTACGTGCCCAGAAACTGCTTGATGATATACCAATCGATCCGTTTTAGTTTAAATTTCATCTGTCTCGTTTTTTATAACCGGTTCGCTAATTGACGGACCATACCACTTTTCCATGTAGTAAAATCGCCAGCGATGATATGTGCCCTCGCTTCTTTCACCAACCATAGGTAGAAAGCGAGGTTATGGATAGAAGCGATCTGTAAGCCAAGCATTTCTTTCGCCTTGATCAAGTGGTGCAGATAAGCCTTGCTATATAAGGTATCCACGTAGGAATGTCCGTCCGGATCGACTGGCGAGAAATCGTTCTCCCATTTCTTGTTACGCATATTGATAGTACCGAAGCGGGTGAAGAGTTGGCCGTTGCGTCCGTTACGGGTCGGCATGATGCAGTCGAACATATCGATGCCTCGTTCGATCCCTTCCAGCAGATTGATCGGGGTTCCTACGCCCATCAAGTAACGAGGCTTATCTTTCGGCAAGATCTCGTTCACGACCTCGATCATCTCGTACATCTTATCGGTAGGCTCGCCAACGGCCAATCCCCCGATAGCGTTTCCATCGGCGCCTTTTCGGGCCACGTTCTCCGCCGCCCTCTGCCGCAAGTCCGTATAGACGCATCCCTGTACGATCGGGAAGAGACTTTGCCGGTAGCCGTATTTCGGCTCCGTGCTGTTGAAGCGGGCGAAACAACGATCCAGCCAACGCTCGGTCAGGCCCAGTGATTGCTTGGCGTAATTGTAGTCGGCATCTCCCGGGCAACACTCATCGAAGGCCATGATGATATCCGCACCGATAGAGCGTTCGATATCCATCACCTTCTCCGGCGTGAACATATGCTTGGAGCCGTCGAGATGCGAGCGGAACTCGGCTCCCTCTTCATGCAGCTTACGATTGTCGGAAAGGGAGAATACCTGAAACCCCCCGCTATCGGTCAATATCGGGCGATCCCATGTATTAAACTTATGCAAGCCTCCGGCCTGCTCCAAGATCTGGATACCGGGACGAAGATACAGATGGTACGTATTCCCCAAGATGATTTGTGCTTTGGTATCTTCCTTTAGCTCGGTCATATGTACACCCTTTACCGTACCTTGCGTACCCACGGGCATAAAAATAGGCGTCTCGATTACCCCGTGATCGGTGGTAATCAAGCCCGCCCTAGCGTTCGATTTCGTATCGTTATACTGTAATTCAAATGTCATGTATCAAAAATTTGTGACAAAGGTAGCATTTTTCTCTTAGAATCCGAAGTCATCTATTTCTACCTTTTTCACCTCTTCCTCTTTGGGCTTCTCCACGAACTTGTGAACCTCGTTCGCCTTAATGATGATCGCTCTCATCGGGCGTACGGGACAGATCGATTCGCAGCCGCCACAACCGATGCAAAGATCGGGGTTTACTTGCGGGATGGTAAGCGTGCCCTCGTAAGGAACCATATGCACGGCTTGGGTAGGGCAGTGCTCCGAGCAGGCCCCGCAGTCCGTCCCCTCCGTCTTTACGATACAGCGGTTGATGAAGAAGGTGGCGATGCCCACTTGCGTAGTAGCTTTCTCTTCCTTAGTAAGCGGTTTTATAGCGTGCGTGGGGCAAACCTCCGAGCAGACCGTGCATTCGTAGTTGCAATAACTGTCGATGTAAGCGATACGGGGTTTCAACATATAATCAAAGCCATACTCCAATCCCGTGGGACGTAGTACATGACTCGGGCATTGGGTCACGCAAATCTGGCATCCGGTACATACATCCTTGAAACGTTCTAAGCTGATTGCTCCCGGCGGTATGATAGGGAGCCATTTCTTGCCGTGCTTATCTTGCCCGTGCTGTCCTTTACAGTGTCCGTCTTGCCCCTCGCATGAATGTTGCCCTTTGCCATGCCCTTTTTCAATTCCTTGGGCAATGGTGGATACGATCGGGAGGGAGACCGCTACGGTAGCTCCTGCCGTGAGGAACGTACGGCGGCTGTTCGGAGCGGTAGCCTGTTGGATCACGTCTGTTTGTACGCGAGCTGTTTCGGCTTCTTTCTTGAAGGAAGGCTTGAAACGGTATTGCAATCCTCCTTTAGCGCACGAGGATACGCAGTTGAAGCAATCTACGCAACGGGAGGTATCTACGGTGAGGTTCTTGCTGTCGATTGCCTCCGCCTTACAAGTATGCTCGCAATTACCACAATGCGTACAGGCTTCTTTGTCAAAGGAGATCCGGAAAAACGAATACCGGGAGATCAGGCTCAACAGCGTTCCTACCGGGCAAAGCGTATTGCAGAACAACCTTCCCCGGAATACGACCATGATGATGAATACGAGTAGCGCAACCAAAGCGGATATCACGCCGAATACCGTCACGTTGCTGATCGTGACGTGATAAAGCGTATAGTTATCCATCCGTGCCAATCCGTCGGCCAGCAGGTTATTGACCCACATGACGACCGGACGGGACAGGTTGTTCGCTATACGGCCGAAGTTACTGTACGGATCTAGCAACGTACATAATTCGATCATCCCGAAAACAGCCAGTACGAATGTAAGCCCGAGAATAGAGTACCGTAAGATATTCATGGGCTTATGATAGCTGAACCTGCGTACTCCTTTCTTTTTCTTCTTTCCGATACAGAAAACCCGGTTGATAATATCTTGCAATACGCCCGCCGGGCAAATAACCGAGCAATAGATCCGGCCGAGCAATAAAGCCAATACGAATTGGAAGACTACCAACCCCGCCATTCCCCCTAAAATAGCGGGCATGATCTGGAGATGCAACAACGTGTGCAGGTTGTCCGGCAATACATCGGCGAAATCAACGAAGAATAAAAGTATGGGTACGAAAATGAGGATCGCGAGTACGACCCGCAATCCTTTTAAGTAATTAGGCTTCTTCATCCTCGATTATATCTTAATACGTTTGATCGTCACATTATCCAGATTTGTCGTACCCAGCTTTAAAGCCTCGCCTTTACCGATATGACCTACGGCAGCCATATCCAGCTTCTTCACTTGGTTGAACAGGCGAAGGGCGGCCGTGTCGATAGCGACGATATTGGTGGAGGCGATCAAGGATTTCAAGGTAGCCACATCGGCCGCGCTCTTTCCTTGTGGGCCGTTTTGGTGCATGATACGATAAGCGTCCACGATGTTCAATACCGGTTTCTTTTGCCAAGTGCAAATATCGGCGATGCATTGTTGCAAATCATTTTGATGGAAGAAACGGCGATCCCATACGATTCCCATATAGTTCTTCATGGCGCAAGTCATCTTCGCCCCACCATGGTTCTTCAATACGGGGACGTTGATCCATGCGTCCGCCTCGATCAGGGCCTCATGGATCTTGGCGCTTTTCAGGTTCACGCCACCCGGGATGGATACTTCCTTGAAATATTTCTCGTCGTTGGCGGGCATGATGATACCTCCGGCCTCTTTTACGGCCTCGGCGATCCCGCTCGTCTCGTAGCATTTCTGCCAGTTATCGCAGGTGTGGTCGAATACGGTCACTTTAGAGGCGCCGGCCTCCAAGCATTTCTTGACCAAGGCTTTCACTAATTTGGGGTTCGTATTACCGGCCAATTCAGGAGAGCGGTCCCAACCGATATTCGGCTTGATCACGATCTTTTGTCCTTTCTTTACGAAGTTTCCGATACCGCCAAGGGCTTCCAAGGCTTTATCTAGCATCACCTCCGGCTCTCCACCCATAACGGCTACCATATCGGGAGCCTTCTCTACGGCTACGGTGTTCGTGGAAAGGGCCGCTTGCAGACCTTCAAAATTTAAGGATAGAGCTGCGCTAGCGATGACACTGGTCTTTAAAAAATCACGACGTTTCATAATTGTATACTATATTGGTTTATACTTGATTTACGGTACGGTCTTTTTTTACTCGCTTGTTATTCCGAACAAAGATAATGATTATTTTGATATGCGAGTCAACTCCTTTTACAAAGTAGAACTGCTTTTTACTGCAACCCGGGTTGCAGTGATCTTGCGTAATAAGATAAATTCTTGTCGGAAGGCATATCGGTTCTGATAATATTTTTCTACCTTGCGAGGCAAAAAACAGATTGTATGGTTTTATATTGTAGAGTATCATTGAACGCTTTTGTCGAAAGCTTTCGGACTACCTCGGGGCCTGATTCCTTTTTCACGCTTCCGGCGAAGGGGTTGATGCATATCGTGCCGCAAGAGGAGATCGAGTATGGGCTTTCCTTGCTTAGGGAGTCTATCGGCTTGTATGAGGAACGCAAAGGGATACCTGTGGAAAAGAGCAAGAAAGCGATGCCCTTTTTCAGACAGGACAGCCGGATGCTGGTGGGGCCGGAGATAGGCATGTACGTGATCCCTTTGTATGAGGAACCCGGTGAGCCGGCCCGGTCTGCGGAGCCTTCTCTGGTCCTTGAGCTGGACTATCAGTCGTTGGGCGAGCTTTGCCTGTTCGAGAATTATTCCCTGTTGTCCTGCAAGTATGAGAAGGAGCCTATCTTGAACCATTTTACGGCACAATTGGAAAAGGAATACGATACCTTCTTTTTTGATGAGGAGCACACGGGCTTTACGCCTGATTCCCGCTTTTTCTCGATGCTGTGTAACGCCTGTCTGGAGGTGAAGCAGCCTTCCTCGGTGGGGAATAAGGAATGGCGGTTGGCCTCGCTGCAAGCTACGGATGAGGTGCTCTATCGTTATGAGCATGGAAACTTGATCCCATACGTTCCGGTATCGATGCCGGTAGACTGCCTAAAACGGGTTTATCTGGAAGATTTCCGGCAGCAGCCCTTATTATTCGGGACTTTGAACGGTTTCTTGAAAAGCAAGGGACTTCCCGCCGAACAATTACTAAACTTATCATAAGGAATGAAGACAGTATCAAATCAAGAACTAACGATCCGTGTCTCCGAACATGGAGCGGAGTTGAGTAGTATCGTAGCGAACGCTACGGGAAAGGAGTATCTCTGGCAAGCGGACCCCGCTTTCTGGAAACGTCATTCCCCGGTATTGTTCCCGATCGTCGGGAGCGTATGGAAGGCCGAGTATCGGAACGAAGGAACCGTGTATCCGCTGTCGCAGCACGGCTTTGCACGGGATATGGATTTTACGTTGATCGATGAGGCGGAGAATGAGTTGCGTTTTGCGCTGGAAAGTACCCCGGACACGCTGAGAGCCTATCCGTTCCCTTTCCTTTTGGAGATCGGGTATCGTTTGGAGGGCAATAAGGTGGAGGTGCTTTGGCGTGTGAGGAATACGGGAGATCAGACGATGCATTTCCAGATCGGCGCTCATCCGGCTTTCCTGTACCCGAATTATGAGGTGGATCAACCGGATCGAGGGTATTTCGCTTTCGATGTGAAAAAAGATCTCGTATACCGTGCGCTGGTGGAAAAAGGGTGCGTAGGGGACGTGGTTCGTCCGGTACCTTTGGATGTGGACGGCTTGCTGCCGTTGAATATCCATACGTTCGATATCGATACGTTTATCTTGGAGGACAGCCAGATTAAGCGGGTGGACTTATTGGATGTGGAGAAACGTCCGTACCTTTCGCTCACCTTTACGGCTCCGGTGGTAGGCTTATGGTCTCCGCCTACGAAAAACGCTCCGTTTGTCTGTATCGAACCTTGGTATGGGCGTTGCGACCGGGTGGATTATACGGGTGAGTATAAAGACCGGGATTGGGTATGGCATTTGGAACCGGGAGAGGTCTTCGATGCCTCCTATACGATAGAGATAGCGGGGGCTTGATCGCTTCGTTGATATTTGCCGTAGGCAGACGACGCTGATTATATCGTGATCGTCTGCCTATGTTTTGTTTTAGATATTGGCTATTTTATTCAATAGCTCCATCTTCCCGAATAAGATCAGTAGATCATCCGCCTCGATCACCAATTCCTCGGTGATGCGGCTGATAACCTTGTATTCTGTTTGTGTGAGCCCGATCAGGTTCTTTTTCTCGTAAGGGCGTTCGATCGCTATCAGATGGATGCCGAAATTCTCCTCGAAATCGATGTTCTTGATGGTTTGCCCGACAAGAGTGGCCGGTGTCTTGATCTTATAGAGATGTTCCGTATCGGTTACTTTATACCAATGCCTGAACAGGCCGCCTAAAGACGCTTGGGAGGTATACATCGTAGAGAAATCCTCTTCCGGTGTGATAATCTCGCTTACCCCGATCGCACGGATCACAGTCTCATGGATCGATGAGATCGCCCGCACGATCAGTTTGCCCGCATCCAGACTCTTCAATAAAGCGACGGTCTGAACGGAAGTCCCGAAATCCTTACCGAATGTTACGATAATGGCATCCATCTCGCTCAATGGCAGGGTGCTCAATGCCTCTTTGTCCGTGGAGTCCAAGGCGATCGCCCCCGCTATGTCGTTCTTTAGCATATCGACACGATGCAGATCCATGTCTACGCCGATCACCTCATTGCCGACACGTGTCAAGTCCTTCGCTATCGCACGTCCTAAATTCCCTAATCCGATTACTAAATATTTCATGCTATCTTATTTTTACATTAATATATTTTCTTGTGGATATGTATAGTCCTTTTTCGTGTATTCCTTGCAGAAACTTACGAGGAAGGCCAATACCCCGATACGTCCGACCAGCATCGTGCTGATAATGATGATTTTCCCGATAGGGGTGAGGTGAGGGGTATAATCGATACTCAAGCCTACGGTACTCAAGGCGGAAACAACCTCGAACAATAGGGAGAACAGCGGCGCCCCTTTTTCCGTATAGGATAATACCCACGTAGCGATCGCCACCCACATGAAGTACATCATGATGATAGCGAATGCCCGGCGGATAGCGAATGGGGCGATCTCCCGTTTTCTCACTTCCACTTTATCTTTCTCACGTGCGGCGTTCAAGGTCGTAACCAGAGCTACGAAAACGGTAGTCACTTTCAAGCCGCCGCCGGTGGACATAGGGGCGGCTCCGATTACCATAAGGATCAACGTCAGCATTAAGGTCGGAGGGGCCAATGTAGCCATATCCGCTACGTTGAATCCTGCTGTTCTGGGCGTGACGGCGCCTAAGAACGCATTTGCCAGTTTCCCCCGCAGGGGAAGGTCGCCCAAGGTATTGTCATACTCGAAAAAGAGGTAGAAAGCCGTTCCGGTAATTAACAGGATCAAGGTAGATATAACAACAATGTACGTATGTACATTAATAATACGGGGCGTATGGATATAATGCTTTTGCTTACCGATCAATATCTTGATACCATTCATCAGCAAGTGATGCAAGAGTTTCAGGTAATTGAAGACGATCGGGAAGCCCAAGCCTCCGAATATAATCAGCATGGCTATCCAGAAATGGAGGTTGTACTTATCCGCCACTAACGGATCGTACATATTGCCGCTCAAGGTAGAGATCCCTGCGTTACAAAAAGCGGACACGGCATGAAACATTGCGTAGAATAATTCCTGCTGCGTACCTCCCGGCAGGCTTCCCCGTACGTCCATATAAATAAAATAGGCGCCGATTCCCTCGATAAACAAGGTCACGAAAAGAATGTTTAAGATGACCCGGAACAACCCTCCCGTCCGATCCTCGTTCAACATATCTTTCAGCATCATCTTGCTCGTAAAAGAGGATTTCCCCATGAAGGAGAGGGCGAAGAAAGAGGTAAATGTCATGACCCCGATACCGCCGATCTGTATTAAAATCATGATGATAATATGCCCGATATGCGTGAAACTAGTGGCTACGTCGACGGTGGTTAGTCCGGTTACGCATACCGAGGTCGTGGAGATAAACAAAGCGTCGATAAACGGAATCCGGTGCGTAGTGGCGTTCGGCAACGATAGCAACCCGGCCCCGACCAATATCACGAACACGAAACTGAGCAAGAAAAGCAACGAGGGCTTGATCCGTGTCTGCATCAGCGTGAACGTCTGCCGGGATAAGTGAATCGTGCTAAGCAGCAATAATAAGACATATACGAAGAGAGGTTTCGTAAGGAAAGACAAATAAGGCAAAGAGTGCGCTATGGCATCCTTGAAAAATATCTTGCTGGATAATACGGCGAATAAAAGGAAATAGATGCTGATATCGAGATACAACATTTTCTCCTGTATGATTTCTTGGAACCTCACCACGTACCGGAGTGTTATGCCCGTGAAAAAAGCTAGCAGGATGAATGGGCGGGAGCGCTCTAGGATATGGACGGAATCGGGTGTCTGTACAAAGCCGAATTGGTAGATCAATACGAAGAAAGAGGCTAAGGAGGCGAGTAGGATAATCGCTTCCGCTATCCCGTTCAATAATCCCTTCATTTTACCCCAATAAATCAGCCAAGAGAAGTATATGTTTTTTAGATTCATGTCCGATGTTTTATAAATATAACAAATGTAGGAAATAAAAGTTAGAGGTACGTGAAAGCGCCTTCATTATTTGTTCTCATACTAATTGTTTTACTTACATTATGTGTTGTATAGCATATTGTATGATGTACGATACTGAAATATCAGAAAAATAATCAATTAGGAGGTGCAAAAAAGACCTTTTGTAATTGCTTTGTTTAGAAAAATACTTATATTTGCGCAAATCTAATTACTGATATCATGGATACACAAAACGAGAATAGAGAGATGCTTTCCCCCTATGTTTCCGTAGACTGCGTTCTTCTCGGCATCAATGATGACAAGCTCACCGTGCTGTTGGCGGAGCGGAAAAGTGAGGAAGGCGAGTTGATCGGCTATAAATTACCCGGCAGCCTGATCTATGAGAACGAGGATTTAGATGACGCCGCCTATCGGATACTGAATGATTCGACCGGCTTGAAGCGTGTCCAATTGAAACAATTCCGTTGTTTCGGTTCCCCCGCCCGTACCTCGAACCGGTTGGACGTGATGTGGCTGGAGGCGACTTCCAAGGTGAAGATCGGACGGTTGATCACGGTCGCTTATCTCGCCTTGTGCAAGAATAGCAGGAAGACGTGTCCGGCCGATAAATCCGACTCGATCCGTTGGTGCCCTATCGACGATCTTCCTCGCTTGCCATTCGATCATAAAGAGATTATCGAGGCTGCCATACAGGAGATCCGTAATTGGGTAGAGAAGGAGCCCGCCATCATTTTCGACTATATGCCGATGAAGTTCACGGCGTTCCAGCTTAGGCGCACGTACGAGGTGATCTATAACCGTGAGATGGACGTGCGCAATTTTCATAAGAAGATGAATTCCTTGGATTACGTGGTGCCCACGGACGATATGCAAGATGGGGTCGCCCATCGTGCCGCCCGGTATTATCGGTTTGATAAGGTGAAATATAATCAACAACGTTCGAAGTTTAATAAGATATAAAACCATACGATTATGTGTTTGTTAGGATGTGATATTGGAAGTTCTTCCATCAAGGTCTCTATCGTCGATGAGGAGACCGGGTTAACAATAGGTGCGGATTTTTATCCCAAAGAAGAGGCCCCGATCAAGGCGTTGCGTCCGGGGTGGGCGGAGCAAAATCCGGAGGATTGGTGGTCGTACGTGAAGATCGCTATGAAAGGTGCCATGAGCAAGGCGAAGGTGAAAGGCGAGGATATCAAGGCGATCGGTATCTCGTACCAGATGCATGGCTTGGTGGTGGTGGACAAGAAGATGGAGGTGCTTCGTCCATCTATTATCTGGTGCGATAGCCGTGCTGTTCCTTATGGCGAGCGTGCGTTTAAGAATATAGGCGAGAAGCGATGCCTTTCCCACCTATTGAACTCGCCGGGTAATTTTACCGCTTCTAAGCTGGCTTGGATCAAGGAGTACGAGCCGGATATCTACGACCGTATCCATAAGATCATGTTGCCGGGAGATTTCATCGCTATGCGCCTGACGGGGGATATCGTGACTACGGTTTCCGGTTTGTCGGAGGGGATTTTCTGGGACTTCAAGAATAATGCCTTATCGGAGGATTTGATGAATTATTATGGATTCAGTAAGGATCTGATCGCCGATATCCGTCCGACGTTCGGTTTGCAGGGCGAGGTTACCGCCTCGGTCGCGGCCGAGTTGGGATTGAAGAAAGGTACGCCGGTTACCTATCGTGCGGGTGACCAACCGAATAACGCTTTATCATTGAATGTATTGAATCCGGGCGAGATAGCGGCTACCGGCGGGACTTCCGGAGTGGTGTATGGCGTGAACGGCAAGGTGAATTACGATACGCTTTCCCGTGTGAATACGTTCGCCCACGTGAACCATACGACGGAGCAGACCCGTTTGGGTGTCTTGTTGTGCATCAACGGGGTCGGTATCCTTAATTCTTGGATCAAACGGAATATAGCGCCGGAAGGTATCAACTATAATGAGTTGAATGATTTGGCGGCTACGGTTCCCATCGGCTGCGACGGCCTTTCGATCTTGCCGTTCGGAAACGGGGCGGAGCGTATGTTGCAGAATAAGCAGATCGATTGCTCGGTGCATGGATTGAACTTCAACATACATACCAAGGCCCATATGGCTAGGGCGGCGCAAGAAGGTATCGTGTTCGCCTTTAAATACGGTATGGATATCATGAATGAGATGGGGATCGATATTCAGGTAATCCGTGCGGGGAACGCGAACTTGTTCTTAAGCCCGATCTTCCGGGATGCCTTGGCGGGCGTGACGGGTACGGTGATCGAACTGTATGATACGAATGGCGCGGTAGGAGCGGCCAAGGGGGCCGGTATGGGTGCCGGTATCTACAAGAACGCGGAAGAAGCGTTCGCTTCCTTGAAGAAGATCAACGTGATCGAGCCGGACGGTTTCAAGGCGAATGCTTATTGCGGAGCGTTCGAGATTTGGAAGGAACGATTGGAACAATCTATTTAACGGCTGAATTATTTACATTTTTAATATATATTATTATGAGTTACTTTAAAGGAGAGAAAGAATTTTTCCCGGGAATCGGACAGATTCAGTTTGAGGGACGTGAGTCAAAAAATCCGTTGGCATTTCATTATTATGACGCGGATAAGGTAGTAATGGGTAAGACACTAAAGGATCATTTGCGCTTCGCTATGGCTTATTGGCATACCTTATGTGCTGAGGGAGGTGATCAGTTTGGTGGTGGAACAAAATCATTCCCTTGGAATGACAGTGCGGACGCTATCACCCGTGCGAAGTACAAGATGGACGCCGCTTTCGAGTTTATGACCAAATGTAATATTCCTTACTATTGCTTCCACGACGTGGACGTGGTGGACGAGGCTCCTACGCTGGGCGAGTTCGAGAAACGTTTGCAGACGATGGTGGAACATGCCAAGGAGCATCAAGCCGCTACCGGAAAGAAGCTTCTATGGTCTACCGCGAACGTCTTCAGCAATAAGCGTTATATGAATGGCGCCGCTACGAACCCTTATTTCCCGACCGTGGCATGCGCTGGCACGCAGATCAAGAACGCTATCGACGCTTGTATCGCCTTAGGGGGCGAGAACTATGTATTCTGGGGCGGTCGTGAGGGTTATATGAGCCTATTGAACACGAACATGAAACGTGAGAAGGATCATTTGGCTATGATGTTGACGATGGCCCGTGATTATGGTCGTAAGAACGGTTTCAAGGGTACGTTCCTGATCGAGCCGAAACCGATGGAACCGACGAAACATCAATATGACGTGGATTCGGAGACCGTGATCGGCTTTCTTCGCCATTATGGACTGGACAAGGATTTCGCCTTGAATATCGAGGTGAACCACGCTACCTTGGCCGGACATACATTCGAGCATGAGTTGCAAGCCGCCGCCGACGCCGGCATGTTGTGCAGTATCGACGCGAACCGTGGCGATTACCAGAATGGTTGGGATACGGATCAATTCCCGATGGATATCTATGAGCTGGCACAGGCTTGGCTGGTTATCCTTGAGGGAGGTGGCCTAACTACCGGAGGTACGAACTTCGACGCCAAGACCCGCCGTAATTCTACGGACTTGGAGGACATCTTCATCGCTCATATCGGTGGTATGGACGCTTTCGCCCGTGCTTTGATGATCGCCGCCGATATCCTTGAGAACTCAGACTACCGCAAGATGCGTGCCGAGCGTTACGCTAGTTTCGATGCCGGCGAGGGCAAGGCATTCGAGGATGGCAAACTTACACTGGAAGATCTTCGTACGATCGCTTTGCGTGACGGCGAGCCGAAACAGATCAGCGGTAAGCAGGAATTATACGAGATGATTGTAAATCTGCATATCTAAATAATTGAAAATCGAGAATTGGGAATTGAAAATTATCGTGCGTAAGCCCTAGTTTTCAGCTCTCAATTCTCAGTTTTTAATTAATAAATCTATTCCATGAAAAGTAACAACACTTATATTTTCGCTCTTACCTTGGTCGCTACCTTGGGAGGTCTGCTGTTTGGGTATGACACGGCGGTGATCTCCGGTACGGTGGAATCTTTGCGTAAGTTTTTCATCGAGCCTCAAGGATTTCCGTTGGATCAGGCGAACGCTTTGGAGGGCTTCGTGGTAAGTAGCGCGTTGATCGGATGTATCCTAGGTGCCTCGTTTGCCGGGTGGATCAGCCAGCGTTACGGCAGGAAGCCTACGTTGATACTGGCCGCTATCCTTTTCTTGCTTTCCGCTATCGGCTCGGCTTGGCCGGAGCTGTTTATCGGCATGCCCGGAAGTGGCGATCATACGTTTATGTATGCGTTCGTGGCTTATCGTATTCTGGGAGGTATCGGTGTGGGGCTGGCCTCCATGGTATCGCCGATGTATATCGCCGAGGTGGCTCCGGCCGATCGCCGGGGGAATCTGGTGGCATGGAACCAGTTTGCCATTATCTTTGGTATGCTGGTGGTATATTTCGTGAATTATACGATCGCCCTTCAAGGAGATGCCGCTTGGCTGAATACGATCGGCTGGCGTTGGATGTTCGCTTCCGAGATTATTCCGGCGGTATTGTTCCTCTCGTTCTTGATGTTCGTGCCGGAGACGCCTCGTTATCTCGTGATGCGTGGGCGTACGGAGAAGGCGTTGGGCGTCTTGAGCCATTTGATGGATCAGGCGGACGCTGGCCGTGAGCTGGAGGATATACGGAATAGTTTCAAGGAGAAAGCTCCGTCGATGAAGCCTTACTTCCGGTTTATGGGGACTTGGCTGGCGCTGTTCTTGGCCGGCTACGGGTTGTTGTCGTGGGCAGGTAATACGAATGCGTTGGAGATCGCCTTGTTGGCTAGTTTCTGTATCGCCTTGCTGTTCCCGATCCGGTCGTTTGGCGTGCTGATCATCTTGGTGGGCGTGTTGCTCTCCGGTTTCCAGCAATTCGTGGGGATCAACGTGGTGCTTTACTATGCCCCGGAGATCTTCAAGACGATGGGAGCGGCCACGGACGCCGCCCTTTTGCAACAGATCGTGGTAGGGGCGGTGAACCTGTCGTTTACCGTATTGGCTATTTTCACGGTGGATAAGTTCGGACGCCGTCCGTTGATGATTCTCGGGGCGCTCGTCATGGCGGTATCTATGTTGATCTTGGGAACTACTTTCTATACGCGTTCGGTGGGTATGGGATCATTGGTCTGCATGCTGGTTTATACGGCGGGATTCGCTATGTCGTGGGGCCCGGTCTGCTGGGTGCTGCTGGCCGAGATCTTCCCGAACTCGATCCGCTCCACGGTGATGAGTATCGCCGTAGCGGCGCAGTGGATTGCCAACTTCTTGGTATCATGGACATTCCCAATGCTGGATAAGAATCAATACTTGACCGATACGTTCAATCACGGTATGGCCTATTGGATCTATGGCGTGATGGGTATATTGGCGGCGTTGTTCATCTGGAAATTTGTCCCCGAGACGAAAGGAAAGACGCTGGAGGAGATGGAAGGTTATTGGAAACGGTAACCAAACCTGAGACAAGATAATATATGAGTAAAAAAGGACGGATCAATCTACCCGTCCTTTTTTCGTAATGAACCTTAATGCCCCAATTTAGACGCCGGATTCGCCATCGCCGCCCGATAGCTCTGGAAAGTAACCGTAGATACGGTCAGTGTCATTATGATTACCAAAGCCACTAAAAATACCCATATGTAGATCGGCGTTTTATAAGCGAAGCTTCGTAGCCAAACATTCACCCCGTAATAAGCAAGCGGGATCGAGATAATAAAACAGACGAGCGTGATCCGGAGGAAAGACGAGTTCAGCATCCAAAGGATTTGCCGGACCGTGGACCCATGTACTTTCCGCACGGCTATCTCCTTTTCCCGTCCCTGTAGCTCAAAGATAACCAGTCCGAATACTCCCACGAGGGATAAAAAGACGGCCATCAGGCAAAGGGCGGTAATCAGCGCTCCCTGCCGCCCACTTTTACTGTAAAGTTCCTCCAGCGCCGTATCAAAGAAATGGATATCGGCCGGATAACCCGGGATCAATTCATCCGTTACCTTCCGGATATGCTCGATAGCCGTCCGGGGATTTCCGCCGGCGATCTTGACATAAGCGTATCTTTCCGGCACCGAACGGCGGTAATGATTCTTAGTCGAGGTCCAAAGTCCCATCGGGCGTAACTCTTTATACAGGGATTCATAATGGACATCCTCAAAGATACCGACAATCCGTACCGGTATATCATTATCCGTGATGCTTGTTCCTACCAAGTCCGATAGGTCGTCCGGTTTCTCGGGGGAAAGACCCGAGGCGATCTCCCTCGCTGCCGTCTCGCTAAGGAGGCAAACGGCCTGCGTGTTATCCGCCGCCTCATCCGTCGGCCGGAACTTCCTTCCGGCGATCATCTTTACATCCATTAGCTCCGGGAAATTGGCGGATACTCCCAGCCAGCTCATATAATAATGTTGGCCTTTGTAATTATACCCGATGAAAGAACGTGATTCGTCCGAGACAAATTTGAACTCACTAAAGGAAACATCACGGATAGCGGGGCTTTCCAAGAGACGTGCCTTGAACAATTCGCCCTTTTTCAAGGCCGCCCCCATGCTTAGTCTTACCTCCAGTACGTTTTCTTTATTGAATCCCAAGTCCACGTTCCCTATATATCTGTTTTGCAAGGAGACGAACAACGCTCCGACAATCAGCGTGATCGAGATAACGAACTGGAACCCTATAAGTAACTTGCGAGTGTTCTTGGCCCGGTCGCTAAGGGTAAAAGACTTGTTCAGCGCCATGACAGGAGGAAACGAGGTGATATAGAAAGCGGGATACAAACCGGCCAGTATACCGCCGCCTGCGACAAGGAAGAATGTGTACGCCGGAATCTTCCAGTTGGCATACAGATTCAACGGATGCCCCACCATATTCGTGACCCATTGCACGTTATTCAAAAATAATAGGAAAAGCAAGGCGAGGAAGAAGGCGACAACCGAGATTCCCAAGGACTCCAAGACCAGATACTTCCGTAGCGTGGCGTCCGAGCTTCCCAGCACTTTCTGGATGGTGATCGACTTGGTGCGTATCGGTGCCAAGGCTATCGACAGGTTGATATAATTGACCAAGGCGATACCTATGATTAGGATGGCGATAAAGAATAACATATTCGTCCGTAGCTTATTACCGATGGGAGCGGCGTCCGCTCGGACCGGCTGGCCGAAATAGAGATCAGACAAGGGCCGGAGGCGCATATCCTCGATCGTGAAACTTTTCAGGAAAGCCCGGCTATCGGCCATATAGGTCTCGGTAGTGACAGAGGCGGATTCCGGCGTCGACATCAGCAGATAACAATAGTAAAGGCCGGTATGCCAGTCTTCCATCATCTCTTTCTCCATGATCGGGATATACAGGGCATTCTTCACCCGGGTGTTTTCCGGGAAATTGCGAAAGACGCCTCCCACGATATATGCCGGCTCAAAACTAAGCCCATATATAATCGAGCCTTCGGCCCCGGCGAACTCCGACAGATAAACCGGCTTCCCGATAGGATTTTCCTCGCCGAAGAGTTTCCGGGCCATGCTCTCCGGGATCAGCGTCCCTTCCGGACGTTTCAGGCAATCCGTATCGCCGGCCACCAGCTCGAAGCCAAAGACCTTAGTATATCCCGGGGTGATCCGTTCCACCTGCTCCATATAGCTCCGTGCGTCGGGTCCTTCACTGGCTGATATCCCAAAACGTACGGAGGAGTAAACAAGGTTGTTTGTGATAGCGGCCGCTTCTATATAAGGGGAGGCGGCGATGAAACGCTCGAGTTGTGGACGTGCGAAATTAGCCTCCCATATCCCGTCATCCCGCTTGTTTTCTAACTGAAAGATCCTTTCCCTGTTCAAGAGGGAAGCGTCGAAGCTATATTCATGACCGACATGTATGCTTATTAGCATGAATAACAGGAAAGCGAAGCTAAGTCCTAAAAGATTAGTGACCGTCGCTAATTTATAATGTCTCAAGACATAAAGCAGGTTCTTGAATGTACTTTGCATGGTATAAGTTCTTTTAATTTTAAACCCTTTGATCTGGAAATACAAAGCAAAGCTATTCCTTTATTTACGTTCCTGTGTTATTTTTTTGACAAACGGTTACTTTCAGTTGATGAATTGTGATATTATCAATAATTTCCTTATTTTTGCCATCATACTTCAAAAAGAAACAAGCGCTATGTTACACAAAGGCTATCGGATGCTTTTCAACTGCCTGATGTTTTATCTCTAGCAGATACTCTCCCTATATAAACTCATGGGGGGCGGGGATGCCCGTCCTGTGTAACAATAAAAAATAACCTTGATGAGGGCGGATAGATCCTACCTCTACGATAAAACATATAATTTTATGAATACAACCCATCACACACATTCATGCGTACATGATACCGTCTCTTCCGTGGGAGCAAACAATTTCGGGATGAACGACCGTATCAAACGTCTGCGCCGGCAGACCTTCGAGGCCCAACCTTCCCTCTCCATCGAGCGGGCCTTGATCGAGACCCGTTTCTATCAGGAGAATTACGGGAAGTATCCGATCCCTATCCTGCGTGCCCTGAACTTCTTGGAGATCTGCAAGCGGAAGACGATCTATATCGGCGAGGACGAGTTGATCGTCGGCGAGCGGGGGCCCCGCCCCAAGGCCGTGCCTACCTTCCCGGAACTTACCTGCCATAGCGTGGAGGACTTGCATATATTGAATACCCGGGAGCTGCAACGTTACACTATCTCCCAAGAAGATATCGATACCTACGAGCGGGAGGTGATCCCGTACTGGAAAGGCCGTACCCAGCGGGAACGCATCTTCAGCCACGTCCCCAAGGAATGGAAAGAGGCGTACGAGGTGGGTATGTTCACCGAGTTCATGGAGCAACGTGCCCCCGGGCATACCGCTTTGGACGGCAAGGTCTACCAATATGGCCTGCTGGACTTGAAGAAACGTATCGAGGGGGAACTAAGCGCCTTGGATTTCATGAACGACCCCGAGGCCACGGACAAGCAGGAGGAACTGACGGCCATGTCTATCTCCTGCGATGCCGCTATCCTGCTGGCCGAGCGACACGCGGACTTGGCCGACGAGATGTCTCTCACCGAGAAAGATCCCCGCCGTGCCGCCGAGCTGAGGAAGATCGCCGAGGTATGCCGCCGGGTTCCCGCCCACGCTCCCCGTACCTATTGGGAGGCGATCCAGATGTACTGGTTTGTCCACCTCGGTACGATCACGGAGCTGAATGGTTGGGATGCCATGAACCCCGGTCATTTCGACCAGCATCTGGCGCCTTTCTACGAGAAAGAAATCGCCGCCGGAACCTTGACCCGTGACGAGGCGAAAGAGTTGATGTCTTGCTTCTTCATCAAGGTAAACAATCATACCGCCCCGCCGAAAGTGGGTATCACGGCGAAGGAGAGCGGAACCTATAACGATTTCACGAACCTGAACATCGGCGGCATCCGGGCGGACGGTAGCGATGGCGTAAGCGAGGTCTCCTATATCATGTTGGAGACGATCGAGGAGCTGCATATCCTCCAGCCCGGCAGCGCCATCCACGTCAGTGCCCGTACGCCGGAGCGTTTCCTTCGTGCCGGGTGCAAGGTGATCCGCCAAGGCCACGGCTACCCGTCGGTATTCAACCCGGATGTGTACGTGCAGGAGTTGATGCGGCAAGGCAAGTCGCTGCGTGATGCCCGCGAGGGAGGTTGCAGCGGTTGCATCGAGGTGGGCGCTTTCGGGAAGGAGGCGTACGTGTTGACCGGTTATCTGAACGTGCCGAAGATATTGGAGGTGACGCTGCATAACGGCGTAGATCCGGTAAGCGGTCGCAAGGTCGGTCTGGAGACCGGCGATCCCCGTGGTTTCCGGACGTATGAGGAGCTTTACGCGGCATTCATGCGCCAGATCCATTATTTCGTGGACATGAAGGTGCGGGTCAGCAACTATATCGACCGCATGTTCGCCAAGTACGCCCCCGCCACGTTCCTCTCCCTGTTCATCGACGATTGTATAGCGAAGGGTAAGGATTACTACGATCGCGGGCCTCGTTACAACACCACTTATATCCAGTGTACCGGATTAGGCACGATAACCGATAGCCTTTCCTCTTTGCGGAAACACGTCTTCGAGGATAAGACCTTCACGATGGAAGCCTTGTTGGACGCGATGGCGGATAATTTCGAGGGACATGAACCGATGCGCCAAATGATCCTGAACCGTACGCCTTTCTTTGGCAACGATGATCCGTACGCCGACCAGATCGCCGTCCGTGTCTTCGACGATTTATATGACGCGATCGAGGGCAAGCCGAATACGAAAGGGGAGTGTTTCCATTTGAATATGTTATCCACCACTTGCCACGTCTACTTCGGCAAGGTGATGGGAGCCACCCCGAACGGCCGCTTGGCCGGGCGTGCCATCTCCGACGGTACCTCGCCCTCGCACGGAGCCGATACCCACGGGCCGTCCGCCGTTGTCAAGTCCCTCGCCAAGCTGGATCAGGTGAAGAGCGGCGGCACGCTGCTGAACCAACGCTTCCTGCCCAGCCTGCTCCGGCGGGAGGAGGATATCTCGAAGCTGGCCTCCTTGATCCGTAGCTACTTCGCCTTGGGTGGCCATCATATCCAATTCAATATCGTGGATACGGAAACGCTTTACGCCGCCCAGAAGTGTCCGGAGGACTACCGGGATCTGCTGGTCCGTGTAGCGGGCTATAGCGACTATTTCAACGATATGAACGCCGATTTGCAAGCGGACGTGATCGCACGTACGGAGCAAGAGACTTTCTAGGCCATGCTGTTATTCGATATCAAACGATACGCCATAAACGACGGGCCGGGCATCCGTATCACGATCTTCATGAAGGGATGCCCGCTTGCCTGCGTATGGTGCCATAACCCGGAAGGCATCTCGCCCCGGGCGGAGAAGCTGTATACGAGAAAGAAGTGCATAGGTTGCGGGGCCTGCGTGGATGTATGCCCCACCGGGGCGTTGACCTTGACGGAGGCGGGTATCGTCACGAATCGGTCTCTGTGCCGGACATGCGGTAGATGCGCCGAGGTTTGTCCCACCTTGGCGATGGAGATGTCCGGCCGTGAGTATTCTATCGACGAGGTCATGCGTGAGATCGAGAAAGAGACGGTCTTTATGGATCGCTCTGAGGGAGGCGTTACCTTCTGCGGGGGAGAGCCGTTGTCGCGTCCGTCGGACTTGATCGCCCTGCTGGATCGTTGCGGAGCGTTGGGAATCCATCGTGCGGTGGATACGACCTTATTCGCCTCGCCGGATACCGTCCGGAGCGTAATGGGGCGCACGGATCTTTTTCTGGTGGATTTAAAGCATATGGATTCCGGGAGCCATCATCGTTTCACGGGTGTCCCGAACGAGCGTATCCTCTCCAATCTTCGGATGATCGCCGAGGCCGGGATGGACTTCCTCATCCGTATCCCGTTGATCGAGGGTGTCAATGCGGACGAGGAGAATATATCCCGCTCCGCCATCTTCCTAGCCTCCTTGCCGTGGAAACGCAAAGTCGTCAATCTCCTCCCGTACCACGACATCGGAAAAGGTAAGCACGATAAGCGAGGAACCCTCTACAACCCCGGGCACCTTCCGCTATCCACCCCTTCCGAGGCAGTCCTGCAAAGGTGCATCGATCAATTCGCCTCCTGCGGGATAACCGCGTTGATCGGAGGATAATTCTCTTTGGGAACTATTCTTCTTTCAATGTCTCATAAGCACGTTGGATTCGATAGTTAATCAATGCGTTCTTACTTTCTTCATCTAGGATCTCTTTCATAATATAATACCTTCGTTTATAACATTAATATAGAAAGGAGTTTTAAAGGGACGGTTTTCCCAGAGTTTTCTTAACATGACGATAGGGCTGATATTTACGCCTGTCTTTAGTTCCAGCTCATACAAGGGTAAAGTAATTTCTTCCTCTCGTTCCAAAGTCATTTTCTCTCCGTCTATCAAGATGAGTAAGTCGATATCGCTATCAATCCGAGCGTCTCCACGTGCTTCCGAACCGAATAAGATAGTTTGTGCCGTGGGAGCTATCCGGCGCATGATATCTTTTATCTGATCTATAATTTCTGTTCGTTTCATTTTATCTTTTCATTAAATGACTTCTGTCGTGAGACAAAGATAATTATTTTTCTGATTATTACCATTTCTTCCGATACTCCGTAGGCGATATCCCGACGTGTTGCTTGAAGTATTTACCGAAGAAGGATTGGTTGGCGAAGTTTAGCCGGTCTGATATCTCTTGGATGGAAAGGGTGGAGGAGGATAATAACGCCTTCGCCTCCAAGACAACGTAATTATCGATCCATTCCCCGGCTGTACGGTTGCTGACGTTCTTTACCAAAAGAGATAAATATTTGGGAGTCACACATAATTTCCCGGCGTAGAAAGCTACCGATCGTTCCTGCTTATGATGTAAGGCGAGCGTTTGTATGAACGCTGCGAACAACTCCTCTTGCCGGCTCTTCTTCACCTCGATCGGCATATGATTTTTAAACATGCCGTAAACCTCGTGGAATACCGCCAGCAATAAGCTCTGGGCAATCTCTTTCCGGTAAGGATGCCCTTTCGCTTTCACTTTCTTCCAGAGGAAAGAATGATATTCCTTGATACAACCTATCTCCTCGGCATTCAACTCAGTGACCGGATGCTCCTTGATGTAGAAGAACGCCGGCAAGGTATTCTGTATATGAGGAATGATCTCCTCCATGAAATTCTTGGAGATGACGATGAAGATCCCGGCCACGTCCTCGCTACGTTCCACGTGTTGGATGATCTGATCGGGCAAGGACAATACGAGATGGTTTTCCCCTACGACATATTCCTCCATATTGATCCGTATACGCATGAAGCCTTTCGTGCAAAGTGCGAATACGACGGCGTCTATTCGCATCGGATGGTCGAGCGAGGGAATATCGTCGATGTTATCGAATATGGCGAAATCCTCGTCGATAAAGTCTATGCCGGGTACGTTCTCGATAAGAGAGATACAAGCTTGAGGTAGATCTGTTACGTTCATAATTTATTCTTGTTTGGGCGATAAAATTAGTGAAATAATAGAATAATCCAATTGAAATGTGTCAAATAGGACAATTTGGTTGCAAAACGGAACTTCTTTGGAGTGGATAAACTCATCATCTTCGCGGTATAATAAATCATACGATATGAAAAGGATGAAAGGCATTGTTTATGGAGGATTATTATCCGTCGTGTTCGTGATGTCCGGATGCTCGGGCAGTCAAAAAGAGGGACGGGATAGCAAAGAGATCCCGGTGGAGATCGTGAAGGTAGCGAAGACCGTTCCGGCGGATACAAGGAATTATGTGGGAACGGTAGAGGAGGTCGTATCTTCCTCGATTAGTTTTCAGGTGATGGGTAATGTAGAGCGAGTATTGGTGGGCGAGGGGCAGAAGGTCCGTGAGGGCCAACTACTAGCGGTGTTAGACAAGGCGACGCTGGAAAACGCCTATAACGTCTCGGCAGCTTCCTTGCGACAAGCGGAGGACGCCTATGCCCGCATGAGAACCTTGCACGAGAATAAGAGCCTGCCGGATATGAAATGGGTAGAGGTGGAGAGCAAATTGGAACAGGCCCGTTCCATGGAGCGAATCTCGAGGAAAAACCTTGAGGACCGGAACCTGTATGCCCCGTTCGGCGGCGTTATCGGCAAGCGCATGGTTGAGGCGGGAGAGAACGTGCAGCCCGGGCAACCGGTTTTCTCCTTGTTAAGGATAGAGACGGTAAACGTGAAGATCGCCGTTCCGGAGAACGAGGTCGCCACGCTCGGCGATCAAGCCGCTATGATAAAGGTAGCCGCTCTGGGCGGACAATGTTTTGAGGGGAAAGTGACGGAGAAAGGCATCGTGGCCAACCCTATCTCCCACACGTACGAGGCGAAGATCCGGCTGGAGAACCCGTCTGGCGCTTTGTTGCCCGGCATGGTTTGCGATGTACGCCTGTCGGGAGAGGAATCCGTGCCGGCTATCGCCTTGCCGAACAACGCCGTGCTGATAGCGAACGACGGGGGGCGTTTCGTCTGGAAGGTCGTAGACGGAGAGGCGAAAGCTACGCCCGTACGGACGGGCGACTTGACGGAGCGAGGCTTGTTTATTCTGGAAGGGTTGAACGAGGGGGATATCGTCGTGATAGGCGGTTACCAGAAAATCAGTGAGGGCATGAGAGTGCGTGCGTTATGAGAGAACGTAAAAACGGAGTGATCGAATGGACCATGCGTCATTACCAGATCACGTTGCTGGTGATTACCGTGCTGGTCGGGTTGGGTATTTGGGGTTTGGTGGACATGCCGAAACAGGAATTCCCGGAGTTCACCATCCGCCAAGGCGTGGTCGTGGGTGTTTACCCCGGGGCGACTTCCGGAGAGGTGGAGGAGCAGTTGGCCAAGCCTTTGGAGAGATACCTGTTTACCTTCAAGGAGGTAAAGAAGAAAAAGACGTACTCCATGTCAAGGGATGGAATGGTGTACGTGATGGTGGAGCTGAACGACGACGTGAACAATAAAGACGAGGTCTGGTCGAAGATCAAGCTCGGCTTGCAGAACTTCAAGTCGCAACTGCCCTCGGGCGTACTCGCCGTCATCGCGAATGATGATTTCGGCGATACTTCCGCCTTATTGATCACCTTGGAATCGGAAGACAAGACCTACCGGGAATTGCAGCGATACATGGAGACGCTGGAAGACCGCCTGCGCCGGATCGAGTCCGTATCCAACCTGCGCCGTTACGGGGTACAAAACGAGCAGATCTCGGTCTACTTGGATCCAGACAAGCTAGCCGCTTATGGCCTAGACACCCGTATGTTGATGACAACCTTGTTCACCCAAGGCTTTACCACCGCCTCCGGCTCCTTGGAGAATGGCGGCTTGGACATTCCCATCCACCTTTCCGTGACCTATCCCTCGGAGCGGGAAGTAGGCGAGCAGATCCTGCTGGCCGATGCCGACGGGCATATGATCCGCTTGAAAGACGTGGCCCGTATCGTACGGGAATATCCCGAGCCGGATAGCTATATAACGAACAACGGCAAGAAAGCGATCATCCTTTCCATGGAGATGCGTGAGGGCCATAATATCGTACGATACGGAAAGGAGGTAGACGAGGTATTGCACGCTTTCGAGCGGGATCTTCCCGAGAGTGTCTCGATCCGCCGGATCGCCGACCAGCCGAAGGTGGTGGGAGACTCGGTAAGTTCCTTCGTGCGGGATTTGTTCGTGTCCATCGTGGTCGTGATCTTGGTGATGATGGTATTGTTCCCGTTCCGCTCGGCATTGGTGGCGGCTACCTCCATCCCGATCAGTGTCTTTATCTCGATCGGTGTCATGTACGCTTGCGGCATCCCGCTGAATACGGTGACACTGGCCGCCTTGATCGTGGTATTGGGCATGATCGTGGATAACTCCATCATCGTGATAGACGCCTATCTGGAATATCTGGACAAGGGCTATTCCCGTTGGTACGCCGCCGTCTATAGCGCCAAGAACTATTTCAGCTCGATCTTGTTGGCTACGCTGTGTATCTGCGTGATCTTTTTCCCGTTGCTTTTCACGATGACGGGGCAGATGTTGGATTTCGTGACCTTCTTCCCTTGGACACTTTCCATCTCCCTCATGGTGTCGCTGGCGGTGGCGATGGTCTTTATCCCGCTGCTGGAGCGGGTCTTGATCAAGAAGGGATTGAAGTCCGGGCGGGAGAATACGGGCAAGAAGAGGTTCAATCTGCTGGATACCGTACAGGCCGTCTATACGAGGGCACTGACGTGGACTTTCCGTTTCCCGAAAACCACGATCGGTCTGGGCGTCTTGACGGTTGCCTTGGCGATCCTGATGATCACCCAACTGAGCCAGCGTATGATGCCGATAGCCGACCGGGATCAGTTCGCCGTCGAGATCTATCTCCCGCAGGGAACCTCGCTGGACCGTACCGCCGCCGTGAGCGATAGCCTCTATAAGCTGTTGTCGGAAGATGAGCGCATCCTGTCCGTCACCTCCTTTATCGGAACTTCCTCGCCCCGTTTCCAAGCTACCTACGCCCCGAACTTGGCCGGGAAGAATTACGCCCAGTTCATTGTCAACACCGCCTCGATAGAGGCCACCCGTAGCGTGTTGGATGATTATACGGACCGGTACGCCGATTATTTCCCCGACGCCTACGTGAAGTTTAAGCAACTGGATTACCAAAACGTATCCTCTCCTTTAGAGATCCGTTTCATGGGAGACGATATCGCCCGGTTGAAGCAGGCCGGGGATTCCTTGATGGCCGTGTTGCGTGAGATGGACGGCTTGGTCTGGGTACACACCAATTACGAGGAGGCCTTACCCGACGTACGGGTTCGATTGGACCCAGTGGAAGCCTCCCGCCTCGGGATCACGAAGGCGATGGCCTCGGCCGATCTGGCGATCCGTTACGACGGTCTCTCGGTTGGCTCCCTCTGGGAAGGCGATTACGCTTTGCCGATCCAGCTGAGATCCGATAAGAAAGGGGAGGGTGACGCGTTCGATAAGGTCGGCGACCAGTATCTTCCCACCATCGTCCCCGGCGTGAGCGTCCCGCTCCGGCAAGTCTCCACGATCGAGGGAGGCTGGAATGAGGGGCAGATCGTCCGTCGCAACGGCGTGCGTACCTTGAGCGTCTTCGCCGAGGTAACCCGGGGGACCAACCAGAACGCTATGCAGAAGCGGATCGAGCGAGTCATGGAAAGCCGTATTATCCCGACCTTGCCCGAGGGCGTGACGTACGAGTACGGTGGAGCCAAGGAGCTGGATTTCGAGACGATGAATCCGCTGATGCAGGGCTTGGCGATCGCCGTGATCATTGTTTTCTTCTTCCTGTTGGTCAATTTCAAGAAGATCGGCTTGGCGTTGGCGGCCCTGTCCTCGTTGCTGCTCACCTTGTTCGGGGCGGCGCTGGGCTTGTGGGCGTTCCATATCGATTTCAGCTTGACGTGCGTCTTGGGCGTTATCAGCTTGATCGGTATCGTGGTGCGAAACGCTATCTTGATATTCGAGCATGCGCAAGACCTGCGGCTCCATAAGCATTACAGCCCGAGGGATGCCGCCTTCGACGCCGGCCGGCGACGCATGCTCCCGATCTTCCTTACCTCGGCTACTACGGCCGTGGGCGTGGTGCCCATGATCATCAGCGGCAGTTCCCTTTGGATGCCGATGGGTGTGGTGATCTGCTCGGGAACGGTCTTCTCGATGATCTTGGCGGTCGTCATCCTGCCTGTTTTCTATTGGAAGATATTCGGGAATAAATGAATGATACGGATGTGGATTAGGATATAATATAGGAATGAATATATGTGGAAAAAAGAGATGATAAAAAGATGGATATATGGCATCGTCGGTTCCCTCGTCTTATGCGTGGGGACCGTGAGCGCCCAGCGGACATTATCGCTGGAAGAATGCCGGGAAATGGCTTTGGAGAATAACGCGAAGATGAAGAACGCCCGCTTGGATGTAGAAGGGGCGAGGGAAGGAAAAAAGGAGGCCTTTACGAAATACTTCCCGAATGTCAGCGCCGTGGGAACGGCATTCAAGGCGAACCACGGGATGATGGATATGAGCGTGATACCGGGCCTTCTCGAGTTGTCGATGATGGATGACGGCTTGATGGGTGGGGTGACCGCTATCCAGCCCGTGTTCGCCGGCGGACAGATCGTGAACGGCAATAAGCTGGCCGACTTGGCGCTCGAGGTGAGCCGTTACCAGATGCGCCAATCCGAGGATGAGGTAGCCCTGACGGTGGAGCGGTATTACTGGCAATGGATCTCCCTTCACGAGAAATTAAGGACGATCGAGATCGTGGAATCCTTGGTGGGGAGTCTTTATAAGGATGTGGAGGTAGCGGTCGGCGCCGGCGTGACGACTCGTAATGACCTACTGCAAGTCCAGTTGAAAAAGAACGGCGTGGCGAGCGACCGCCTGCGGGTGGAGAACGGCTTGCGCCTCTCCAAGATGGTGCTGGCTCAATATATCGGTATCGGGGAAGATGATTTCGAGATCGATTTCACGCTGCCCGCCGAGGTGCCCTCCCCGGAGCTTTACCGGGTGAGCCATGAGGAGGCGCTCCCTACGACACTCTCTTATAAATTGCTGGAGAAGAACGTGGAGGCCGCCCGTCTTCAACAAAAGCTGAAGGTTGGGCAATACTTGCCCACCGTGGGGATCGGAGCCGGGTATATGTATCACGACTTACTGGATAAGGACCGTCCGTTCGGCATGGTTTTCGCTACCGTAGCGATTCCGATCAGTGATTGGTGGGGCGGCTCGCACGCCATCCGGAAGCAAAAGCTTCAGGTGAAGGCGGCCGAGTATTCCCGCCAAAACGCCAATGAGCTTCTGTTGGTGCAAATGCGGAAGCTTTGGAACGAGCTGGAGGAGTCTTATAAGCAAGTCAAGCTCTCGGAGGAGTCCATAGCGACGGCCGAGGAGAATGTCCGCCTTAATACGGACTATTATAAGGCGGGCACGGTAACGCTGAGCGATCTTCTGGACGCCCAATCGCTCCTCCAGCAAAGCCGTGACCAGTATACGGGCGATTATACGGCTTATTTGATCAAACGTACGGAATATTTACAGGCGACAGGGCGTTAATTTATTTTTTTTTCCATATATTTGCTTATTAACAAATAATAAAACGAGAAGTGATGATGAGCTACGCCAATTATCTTTACATAGCGATCCGTGCCGCGGTAGACGCAGGCAAGTCGATCATGGATATTTATAACGACCCCGAATCAGACTTCGGGATAGAGAGAAAAGCAGACAACTCGCCGTTGACAAAGGCGGATAAGGCGGCCCATCGATTGATAACAAACGCTTTGTCCGTTACCCCGTTTCCGGTCTTAAGCGAGGAAGGAAAGGAGATCCCGTTCAAGGAGCGCTCCAAATGGGAGACGCTGTGGATCGTGGACCCGCTGGACGGTACCAAGGAGTTTATCAAGAAAAACGGCGAGTTTACCGTGAATATCGCCTTGGTGGAGAAAGGTGTGCCCGTGTTGGGCGTCATTTATGTGCCCGTCCGGAAGGAGTTGTATTTCGCCTCCTCCTCTGTGGGTGCTTATAAGTTTACGGGAATCGATAGCAGTAGCCAGCCCTCGATGGACGAGATGAAGCAGCGGGCGATACATTTGCCGATGGCGCTGGCGCATCAAGGAGTCGTGGTAGTGGCGTCCCGGTCTCACCAAACGGAGGAGACCACCGCTTTCATCGATAATCTCCGCAAGCAGGGAAAGCCCGTTACGTTGATCAGTAGCGGCAGCAGCCTGAAGATTTGTCTGGTAGCGGAAGGCTCGGCCGATATCTATCCCCGTTTCGCCCCGACGATGGAGTGGGATACCGCCGCCGGCCACGCCATCGCCAAGTCTGCCGGTTGCGACATATATCATATCGACGGCAAGACCCCGCTTCGCTATAACAAGGAAGATTTGCATAATCCGTGGTTTATCGTGAAGTGAGGGAGGTGAAATAAGAGAGTATGTGCTTACGCTCTCTTATTTCTTCTTTTCTATATTTACTACTTTCACTACTTTATATACCCCTGTATATTCGGCGGCAAATCCCTCATCGGCCTTACCCATATCTATAATTTCTAGCTCAGCGTATACAGGTGTTCCATTTTTCGTACCTTTTGTTAGCTCATCATACTTTCGCATAAGATTCCCTGTCTCATCGTCAATCCAATAATCCAAAGAATCTCCCTCTTTTACAAAAGAACGTACTTCATGACCGATAACCAATGTCCCTTTTACGGAAGATACTTTCTGTGCGGGAACGATGATGGAAGCCGGTATAGTTTCCGTTATTTGATCTTCGTTTGTCCTAGCGTATCTCAATGTATAATTCCCTTTATTGAGAATCAAGCTGTCTTGTGTCAGTTTCTCAATGGTCAATGTATCGGTAAACGACAAGGTTTGACGGTTTCCGATGCTTTTTCCTGTCAAGATCAATTTATCACCTTTATTTTCCCATGTCTCGTATTGCAAGGTTGCCATGTTAATAGAAGTAGCTTTTCCTTTGGATTCTATCTTGATCCCTTGGGATAGATGCTCCATTCCCGGTATCGGCTCTATCCATGTTCCTTCGATACTCGCTCCGCTACAAGCTGTAAATATCATGGCGGTTGTAAATACACATACGTTTTTTAATAATGATTCAATGTTCATGATGAAGATATTAAAATTTCGTTTGTAGCAGCAAAGATAGTAAAAAGTATGATATGATTCTTAATTTGTGGTTTATAGGGGGAAGACAGGGCATGCCCCGTCTCTACAGGTCGTACAATATATTCTTGTTTATTTTTATCCGGTTATGAACGCAATTTGGGAGGCTTCCTTGTGGAATACCGGTTGGCCCAGAATCAATCATTATTGGTCTATATCCCATATAATCCTAAAAATAGGTTAGCGAAAGGAGTGCGCACTTGAGTATTCTTATTATTTTTGCGCTCTTAAAAGTAAATACATGAATTTTGATATAGTGTTTGTGTTGCTGGCCCTGATCGGCATGATCGCAGCCTTGGTATGGGATAAGATGCGGCCGGGAATGGTTCTTCTGACAGTGGTCGTGTTTTTTCTCTGCGTAGGCATTCTTACTCCCAAGGAGATGCTGGAGGGCTTTAGCAATAAAGGGATGATAACCGTAGCCATGCTCTTCCTTGTCAGTGAGGGAGTGCGGCAGAGCGGGGCTTTAGGCCAATTGATCAAGAAACTGCTTCCCGAGGGGAAGACCACCGTCTTCAAGGCGCAGGCGAGGATGCTCCCTCCCGTGGCTTTCGTGTCGGCGTTCCTGAATAATACGCCGGTGGTGGTTATTTTCGCCCCGATCATCAAGCGATGGGCAGAGGCGGTGAAGCTTCCGGCCACGAAATTCTTGATCCCTCTCTCGTATGTCACGATATTGGGCGGTATATGTACCTTGATCGGTACTTCTACGAATCTGGTGGTGCACGGCATGATTCTGGAGGCGGGATATGAGGGCTTTACGATGTTTGAGCTGGGGAAAGTCGGTATTTTTATCGCTATCGCCGGTATTTTATATTTGTTCGCTTTCTCGAATAAACTGCTTCCGGACTCGAGGACGGATACGGTATCCGAAGACGGGGAGGATGAGAATCCCGGGAATTTCCACCGGGTGGAGGCCGTGCTGGGCGCACGCTTCCCGGGTATCAACAAGACCTTGGGAGAGTTTAACTTTACCCGCCATTACGGGGCGATCGTGAAAGAGGTGAAAAGCGGCGGACAGCGTTTTACCCGTAATCTGGATACGGTGGTATTGCATGAGGGCGATACCTTGGTGTTGTGGGCGGACGATTCTTTTATCCCTACATGGGGTGAGTCTAGTGTCTTCTTGATGTTGGCGAATGGTAATGAGGCAACGGAGCCGGTATCGAGGAAGAAACGTTGGCTGGCTTTAGGACTGTTGATCTTTATGATTACGGGGGCGACGGTAGGAGAGTTGCCAGTCGTGAAAGAGGCCGTTCCAAGTATGCGCTTGGATATGTTCTTCTTTGTCTGCATTACGACAATCATCATGGCGTGGACGAAGCTTTTCCCGCCTAAAAAATACACGAAATACATTTCTTGGGATATCTTGATAACGATCGCTTGCGCTTTCGCTATCAGCAAGGCCATGGAGAATTCCGGCTTTGCCTCCATGATAGCCCGCCATATAATCGGTATGGCCGACAATTTGGGGCCGTATGCGTTGCTGGCGATTTTATTTATTATCACCAATATATTTACGGAGTTGATCACGAACAACGCGGCGGCGGCTTTGAGCTTCCCGATCGCCTTGTCGGTGGCTACGCAGCTAGGCGTTGATCCGACCCCATTCTTTGTCGTGATCTGTATGGCGGCGTCGGCTAGTTTCAGTACGCCGATCGGCTACCAGACCAACCTGATCGTGCAAGGTGTGGGAGGCTATAAGTTCACGGATTTCGTGAAGGTGGGCCTGCCCTTGAACTTGATCACGTTCTTGATCTCCGTGTTTGTAATACCTATGATATGGAAGTTTTAGAAAATAATATCTATCCGATTTTCGACCGTATGCTGGGTCGTGAGGATAAAGAGGCGCTTTTGGGGCAAAGGGGCGTGATGGTGTGGTTCACGGGTTTGAGTGGCTCGGGAAAAAGCACGATCGCTATCGCCTTGGAGCGTGAGTTGCATAAACGGGGATTGCTTTGCCGTATCCTCGACGGGGATAATATCCGTAGTGGTATCAACAATAATCTCGGGTTCTCGCCGGAGGACCGGGTGGAGAATATACGCCGGATCGCCGAGGTGGGTAAACTGTTTGTCGATACGGGTGTTATAACCATAGCGGCTTTTATCAGCCCGAACAACGAGTTGAGAGAGATGGCGTCCGCTATCATCGGTAAAGCGGATTTCTTGGAGGTTTACGTAAGTACGCCGCTCGCCGAGTGCGAACGCCGTGACGTGAAAGGCCTGTATGCCAAGGCCCGGAAAGGCGAGATCAAGGAGTTTACCGGGGTTTCCGCCCCGTTCGAGGCGCCGGAACGTCCGGACCTGTCCTTGGATACCTCCGTATTGAGCGTGGAGCAATCCGTGAGCCGGTTGTTGGAGTTGATCGTACCGAAAGTAGAAATTAAACACTGAAAAAAGATATGTCTGATTACAAGTTAAGTCATTTACAGGAGCTGGAGGCCGAGTCTATCCACATCATCCGTGAGGTAGCCGCCGAGTTCGAGAATCCTGTTATGCTTTATTCCATCGGGAAGGATTCTTCCGTGATGGTCCGTCTGGCCGAGAAGGCTTTCGCTCCGGGTAAGGTTCCTTTCCCGTTGATGCACATCGATTCGAAATGGAAGTTTAAGGAGATGATAGAGTTCCGTGATTCTTACGCGAAGAAATTCGGCTGGAACTTGATCGTGGAGTCTAATATGGAGGCTTTCCACGCGGGCGTGGGCCCGTTCACGCATGGAAGCAAGGTGCATACGGACTTGATGAAGACGCAGGCCTTGCTTCGTGGCTTGGATAAATATAAGTTCGACGCCGCTTTCGGCGGCGCCCGTCGTGACGAGGAGAAGAGCCGTGCGAAAGAACGTATCTTCTCGTTCCGCGATAAGTTCCATCAATGGGACCCGAAGAACCAGCGCCCGGAGTTGTGGGATATCTATAACGCCCGTGTGCATAAGGGCGAGAGCATCCGTGTATTTCCGCTATCGAACTGGACGGAGCTGGATATCTGGCAATATATCCGTCTGGAGAATATCCCGATCGTTCCCCTGTATTTCGCCAAGGAGCGTCCGTGCGTGGAGATCGACGGTAATTTGATCATGGCGGACGACGACCGCTTGCCGGAGCAATACCGGGACCAGATCCGTATGCGTATGGTCCGTTTCCGTACGTTGGGCTGCTGGCCGCTGACCGGCGCCGTGGAGAGCGAGGCGGATACGATCGAGAAAATCGTGGAGGAGATGATGACCACGACGAAGAGCGAGCGTACGACCCGTGTGATCGACTTCGATCAAGACGCTAGTATGGAGCAGAAGAAACGGGAAGGGTATTTTTAACACAGAAGAGACATGGCAGATACAAAATTAAATATAAAGGAATTCCTAGATAAGGACGAGCAGAAGGACCTGCTGAGATTCTTGACCGCCGGCTCGGTGGATGATGGCAAATCGACCTTGATAGGCCGATTGCTGTTTGATAGTAAGAAAATATACGAGGATCAGTTGGATGCCTTGGAGCGTGACAGCAAGCGTATGGGCAACGCCGGCGAGCATATCGACTACGCTTTGTTGCTGGATGGCTTGAAGGCCGAGCGTGAGCAAGGTATCACGATCGATGTGGCTTACCGCTATTTCAGCACGAACAACCGTAAGTTCATCATCGCCGACACCCCGGGGCACGAGCAGTACACCCGGAATATGATCACGGGTGGTTCCACGGCGAATCTGGCGATCATCTTGGTGGATGCCCGCACGGGCGTGATCACGCAAACTTGCCGTCACACCTATCTGGTATCTTTGCTGGGGATCAAACATGTGGTACTGGCCGTGAATAAGATGGACTTGGTGGACTTCGACAAGGATACGTTCGACCGGATCGTGGCGGATTATAAACGTTTCGTGGAGCCGCTGGATATCCCGGATATCACGTATATCCCCTTATCGGCCTTGGATGGCGATAACGTGGTGGAGAAGAGTGATCGTACGCCTTGGTACGAGGGTACGTCTTTATTGGATTATCTGGAGAACGTGCCTATCGACTTGGATCGTAACTACGAGGACTTCCGTTATCCGGTGCAATACGTGTTGCGCCCGAATCTGGATTTCCGTGGGTTTAGCGGCAAGGTGGCTAGCGGTATCGTGCGTAAGGGAGATACGGTGATGGCGTTGCCTTCCGGGAAGACCTCGAAGGTAAAGAGCATCGTCACCTACGAGGGTGAGTTGGAGCAGGCTTTCCCGCCTCAATGTATTACGATCACCTTGGAGGACGAGATCGATATCTCCCGTGGGGAGATGCTGGTGCACCCGGATAACTTGCCGATCCGCGACCGTAATTTCGAGGCCATGCTGGTGTGGATGGATGAGGAAGCCATGGACGTGAACAAGCAGTTCTACATCAAGCAGACCACTCATACGACACGTGCCCGTGTGGATAGTATCCGCTATAAGGTGAACGTGAACACGATGGAGCAATCTTCCGTGGATCATCTGGAGCTGAACGAGATCGGCCGTGTGGTATTTACTACCGGCAAGGAGTTGTTCTTTGATCCGTATAGGAGGAATAAGCAAACCGGCTCGTTTATCTTGATCGATCCGATTACGAATAATACGTCCGCCGTGGGTATGATCATCGACCGTGTGGACGCTAAAGATATGGTGACGGAAGACGCTTTGGCTACCTTGAACCTCCCGGAGATGGGAATCGGAGAGGAGCACTATGAGGCGATCCGTAAGGTTTGTGAGGAGTTGGGCCGGCAGGGCGTATCTGTGAAATGTATAACGGAAAAACGATAGGATATGGGATTGTTGGAGTTTGATAAGCTACCGATCAATACGTTGGTCGGGGCGGATTGGGATACGTTCAGGAAGGTGACGGCCCGGCAGCAGATAGACAAGGGCTTTAAGGGTAAGTATCGCCTTACGACCGGTGTTTGCCGCCTGTTGAGCGCCTTGAAGCCGATCGAGGATAGCCGGTTCAAGAAATTGGCCGATAAGCCGCTGGAGATGGACCCCTTGTTTATCTTGGGGCATTGGCGGAGTGGTACGACCTTTGTACATAACATCTTCGCCTGCGATAAGCATTTCGGTTATACCACGACGTACCAGACGGTATTCCCGCACCTGATGCTCTGGGGACAGCCTTTCTTCAAGAAGAACATGGCTTTCTTGATGCCGGATAAGCGTCCGACCGATAATATGGAGTTGAAGGTGGATCTTCCGCAAGAGGAGGAGTTCGCCTTGTCGAACATGATGCCTTATACGTATTATAATTTCTGGTTCTTCCCGAAACGCTGGATGGAGTATTGCGATCGTTACTTATTGTTTAACGATATCACGGAGGAGGAGCGGCGGATCTTCATGGATACTTTCATGCGTCTGGTTAAGGTTTCTCTCTGGAATACGAACGGCACGCAGTATTTGAGCAAGAACCCGCCGCATACGGGGCGTGTGAAGACTTTGCTGGAGATGTTCCCGAACGCTAAGTTCATCTACTTGAAGCGAAATCCGTATACGGTATTCGAGAGTACCCGCAGTTTCTTTACGAATACGATCCAGCCATTGCGTTTGCAGGATATCACGAACGAGCAGATCGAGGCGAACTTCATCGAGGTATATCGCCGTCTTTTCTACAAGTACGAGGAAGAGAAACACCTGATACCGGAAGGCAATCTGGTGGAAGTGAAGTTCGAGGATTTCGAGAAAGACGCTTTCGCCATGACGGAAAATATCTACGGGTCATTAAACTTACCCGGCTTTAAGGAGTCTAAGGCGGATATAGAGAAGTATCTGGGCAAGAAGAAGGGATACAAGAAGAACCAATACAAGTACGAGGATCGTACGGTCCGGGTCGTAGAGGAAAATTGGGGCATGGCCTTGAGGGAGTGGGGCTATAGCTTATAAATAAAGGGTTAGATAGGTATTAAATTGATAGAGGGATGGGTTTGAGTTTAAGAAAGAAAGCGTTATTTTTGGCAATCGCTTGTATGCCTTTGTCCGTGGTTCTCGCGGACGGGGATGGGGTGACATCGGAGAATGTGGTGCCCTTCGCTTATGGAGACATGGATAATTGGATTGTCCGTGAGATTCATGAGTCTGGCATTATCGGGGGAAATACGAAATGGCTTTATGAGCTGGGGCCCTCGGATACGATTGTCGGTAATACGGCGTTTCGTAATATGGGCGGTTCTCCGTGGGCTACTTCCAACGTGATGGCGAAAGTGGCGGGAGTGGTGAAAACCAATACGTCTGTTTTCCCGGAGAAACGGGGGGATGGGATGTGCGCCCGCATGGAGACCCGTTATGAGAGCGTGAAGGTTTTCGGTTTGGTGGATATCGAGGTGATCGCCGCCGGCTCCGTTTTCTTGGGTACGGTGCATGAGCCGATCAAGGGAACAAAGAACCCTCAAGCGATGTTACAATCGGGAGTGCCTTTCTCCAAGAAGCCGAAAGCGTTGCGGTTTGATTATAAGGTGAAAGCCGCTCCCGAGAAGAATCGGGTACGTAGCACGGGGTTCAGCCGTAAGAGCACGGTGGCCGGGCAGGATTCCTTGGCGGTGATCTTGTTGTTGCAGAAACGATGGGAAGATGCGGAAGGGAATGTTTATTCCAAGCGGGTCGGTACGATGGTGCAACGCTATACGGAATCTACCCCTGATTGGGTAAATGACGCTACTTACCCGATCCTTTATGGAAATATAACATCCAAGCCCGAATATAAACCGTATATGCGTATACAAGTAGAGGAACGTTATACGTTAAATAGTAAAGGAAAAAGCGTTCCTATCCAAGAGGTAGGCTGGGCGGAGCCGGGCGAGGCACCTACGCATATGGTGTTGCAGTTCACCTCCAGCCACGGAGGGGCCTATATCGGCTCTCCGGGAAATACGTTTTGGATAGACAACGTAGAATTAATATACTAATATGGTCGAAGCGAAGATAAAAGCCCTGCGTGATGAGCTGGAGCGGCATAATTATAATTATTATGTGCTTTCGGCACCGACGATATCAGACTTTGAGTTTGATAAGATGATGAAAGAGTTGCAGGAACTGGAGGCGGCGCATCCCGAGTTCGCCGATCCGGATTCCCCGACCCGGAGGGTGGGGAGCGACCTCTCGAAAGAGTTTGAGCAAGTGGTGCATAAATATCCGATGCTCTCGTTGGGTAATACGTACTCCGAGGATGAGATCCGTGATTTTTATGATCGTACGGTCCGCTCCTTGAATGAGCCTTTCGAGATTGTGGCGGAGCTTAAATATGATGGCACTTCTATCTCTTTGACCTATGAGAAAGGACGCTTGACGCGTGCCGTGACCCGTGGCGACGGTACTCGTGGTGATGACGTGACGGCGAATATCAAGACCATCCGTTCGGTTCCATTAAGACTCCGGGGTTCTGATTTTCCGGAGGAGTTCGAGATCCGTGGCGAGGTATTGCTGCCTTGGGCGGAGTTCGATCGCTTGAATAAGGAGCGGGAGGAGCAAGAGGAACCCTTGTTCGCCAATCCTCGCAATGCCGCTTCCGGTACGTTGAAACAGCAGAACCCGGCTATCGTGGCCTCCCGTAAGCTGGATGCTTATTTCTATTATTTATTGGGTGAGAACCTGCCGGCCGAAGGGCATTATGAGAATTTGCGGGCGGCTCGCGCATGGGGGTTTAAGATTCCGGACGTGATCCGCAAATGCCAGAGCCTACAGGATATATTCGATTATATCGCTTATTGGGATGTGGAACGTAAGAACCTGCCCGTGGCGACGGATGGAATCGTGTTGAAGGTAAACTCGCTTCGTCAGCAGAGGAACTTAGGTTTTACGTCGAAAAGCCCTCGCTGGGCGATCGCTTATAAGTTTCAGGCGGAGCGTGCCGAGACTCGCTTGAACTCGGTCTCTTTCCAAGTGGGACGGACGGGGACGGTCACTCCGGTGGCGAACCTCGAGCCCGTATTGTTGGCGGGGACGGTGGTGAAGCGGGCTTCCTTGCATAACGCCGATATTATCGAGGGGCTTGACTTGCATATCGGCGACCAAGTGTATGTGGAGAAAGGCGGGGAGATCATCCCGAAGATCGTGGGAGTGAACGTGGAGGCTCGTTCGATGCTGATGGGGGATAAGGTCCGCTTTATCCGTGTGTGTCCGGAGTGCGGGACTCCTTTGGTGCGTCCGGAGGGAGAGGCGGCGCATTACTGTCCGAACGAGTCGGGCTGTCCTCCTCAGATCAAGGGGCGTATAGAGCATTTCGTGACCCGGAAGGCGATGAATATCAATATAGGACCGGAAACGGTGGAGGATTTGTACAACGCCGGTTATGTAAAAGACTCGGCGGACTTATATACGTTGACGGTTGCCGATTTATTGCGTCTGGAACGGTGGGCGGAGAAGAGCGCCCAGAATCTGATGTCGAGTCTGGAGGAATCCAAGCAAGTTCCTTTTGAGAGGGTCTTGTTCGGTCTGGGGATTCGTTTCGTGGGAGAGACGGTCGCTAAACGCTTGGTCTCGGCTTTCCATTCGATCGAGGCATTGGAGCAGGCGTCCTTAGAGGATTTGGTAGCCGTGGACGAGATCGGCGAGCGGATCGCCCAGAGTGTATTGAGTTATTTCTCGGACGAGAAGAACCGTACGTTGGTGAACCGATTAAAGGAACAGGGCTTGCGGATGGCGGTTTCCGAGGAGCAATTGGCGAACCGTTCCGAGAAGTTGAAAGGATTGACGATCGTGATCAGCGGGACATTTTCCAAGCATTCACGTGACGAGTATAAGGCGATGATTGAGCAACATGGCGGCAAGAATAGCGGCTCCGTCTCGGGGAAGACCGATTATATCCTTGCCGGCGAGAATATGGGACCGGCCAAGCTGGAGAAAGCGGCGAAGCTGGGTGTGAAGATTATCAACGAGGATGCGTTCTTAAATATGCTGGAATAAATGTTTACGAATTATTTTATCAAGAAGAAGATACAGGCTTTAGTGTCGGACGCTGCCAAGCGTCCGCATCGTTCCCTTTCCTTGGATGAGGCACGTTCGCTTTTGGTCTTGTATAATATAGAGGATCACGAGGACGTCATGAGGGCCTTGGAGCCTTTGCGCAAGGCGAAGAAGGACATCAAGACGTGTGTGTATGTGCCGTCCGAAGGAGCGGATATTCCTTTCGACGATTCCAATATTCCTGTACATATAAAGAACGATCTCAACGCGTGGGGATTTCCTTCCGATAGTGTCTTGAAAAAGGTGGGCGCTCTCAAGGCGGATATCTTGATCGATATCACCCGGCCGGGTTGTTATGCCTTGCAATACATCGCTCTCCGGCATCCATCCGCCTTCAAGGTCGGGATTAAGTATCCGGGCCAAGAATGGTACGACTTAGGCTTGACTGTAACAGATAAGGACGATATTCAGTATTTATTCGGACAGATATTATTTTATTTGCGTTCCATCCGTGCTAAATGATATAATTTCCTTATTTTTGCAGTGCTAAATAACAAAAAGGAATATTTTCCCCATGGCAGACATAAATTTAAAAGGAATGGGTGTGGCGTTGATCACGCCATTCAAGGAAGATGAGAGTGTAGATTACGAGGCGTTAGGCAAGCTGGTGGATTATCAGGTGCAGAACGGTACGGATTATTTGGTAGTGCTGGGAACTACAGCGGAAACCCCTACACTTACGGAAGAAGAAAAGAAAAACATTATAAGCTTGGTAGTGACTCGTGTACGGGGCCGTATCCCTATCGTATTAGGCGTGGGAGGTAATTGTACACGGTCGGTTGTCGAGAAGTTGAAGACCGATAATTTCGAGGGTATCGACGCTATCCTCTCGGTCGTACCTTATTATAATAAGCCTTCCCAAGAAGGGATTTACCAGCATTACAAGGCGATCGCCAACGCTACCCATTTACCGATCGTGCTCTATAACGTACCGGGACGTACGGGCGTGAACATGACGGCCGAGACTACGCTTCGTATCGCCCGTGAGTTCGATAACGTGATCGCCGTGAAAGAGGCTTCCGGCAATATCACCCAGATGGATGATATCATCAAGAACAAGCCGGCCCGTTTCAACGTGATCTCCGGTGACGATGGTATTACTTTCCCTTTAATGACATTAGGTGCGGTGGGAGTGATCTCCGTGATCGGTAACGCCTTCCCCCGTGAGTTTAGCCGTATGGTACGTCTGGCCTTGGCGGGTGATTATGATAGCGCACGTACAATCCATCATAGCTTCACGGAGCTGTTCAGCCTGTTGTTCGTGGATGGAAATCCTGCCGGAGCGAAGAGTATGTTAAATATGATGGGCTTTATCGAGAATAAGCTTCGTTTGCCTTTGGTTCCTACACGTATCGTCACGTATGAGAAGATCCGTGAGGTGTTGCGACAGTTGAGCATTAAGTGCTGATCCGCTTTTAACGGCAACGATTCTTATTATTTATATAGAATAACAAAAGGGGCTTCATGTGTCATAGAGGGCATGTGAAGCCTTTTTCTATTGATATGCTCCAACTCCTCATACCGATACTTCAACCTTGATTTCGGTCACTTCATTATTTTATACGGGGCAGACAAACGCTTACCTTTTATTTTTGTAACTATTATATTAAATAAATGAAGTGATGTTTAAAGCGATTGTCCATTTTTCTATTCAGAAGAAACTATTCGTTGGGTTGACAACCTTGTTTCTGCTTCTGGGAGGAATCTATGCCATGATGACTTTACCGATAGATGCCGTACCGGATATAACGAACAATCAAGTGCAAATCGTGACGGTATCGCCAACCTTGGCCCCGCAAGAGGTAGAGCAATTGATCACCATGCCTATCGAGATAGCGATGAGTAATATCATGAACGTGGAAGAGATCCGCTCCGTTTCCCGCTTTGGCCTGTCATTGGTAACGGTCGTGTTTAAGGAAAGCGTGCCTACCTTGGATGCCCGCCAACTTATAAACGAGCAGATACAAACCGTGGCGGGAGAAATCCCCACGGAACTGGGTACGCCGGAGCTGATGCCTATCACGACCGGCTTGGGCGAGATTTATCAATATGTATTGAGCGTGGAGCCCGGTTATGAGGAGAAATACGATGCCATGGAACTCCGTACCATTCAGGACTGGATCGTGAAACGGCAACTGAGCGGTATACCGGGTATCGTGGAGATCAATAGCTTTGGCGGCTATCTGAAACAGTATGAGGTGGCGGTAGATCCGGATGCCCTTTATTCCTTGAATATTACGATCGGCGAGGTGTTCGAGGCGCTCAACCGGAATAACCAGAATACAGGCGGCAGTTATATCGAGAAAATCAATAAGGCTTACTACATCCGTAGCGAGGGTATGATCGGTAAGATAAAGGACATCGAGCGCATTGTGATCACGAACCGTGGAGGGATACCGATTCATATAAGCGATGTCGGCTCGGTTCGCTTTGGTTCCGCCAAGCGTTTTGGCGCCATGACAAAGGATGGCGAGGGAGAGTGCGTGGGCGGTATCGCCATGATGTTGAAGGGGGCGAACGCCAATGTCGTGACCAAGGAACTGGAGGCACGGGTCGAAAGGGTACAGAAAATGTTGCCGGAAGGTGTTCGTGTAGAACCTTATTTGAATCGTTCCGAATTGGTAGACCGAAATATATCCACCGTGATCCGTAACTTGATAGAGGGAGCGTTGATCGTCTTTATCGTATTGATCATCTTCTTGGGGAATGTGCGGGCCGGCTTGATCGTGGCTTCCGTGATCCCGTTGGCGATGCTTTTCGCTTTTATCTTGATGCGTGTTTTCGGGGTCTCCGCCAACCTGATGAGTTTAGGGGCCATCGATTTCGGTATCGTGGTCGATGGATCGATCGTTATATTGGAGGGGATATTGGCGCATATCTATTCGAGGCGGTTGATGGGGCGTACGCTCTCTGCCGAGGAGATGGATCGGGAGGTCGAGGCCGGAGCCGGTCATGTCGCCCGGAGCGCTACCTTTGCCGTATTGATCATTTTGATCGTCTTCTTCCCGCTACTTACGCTGACCGGGATAGAGGGCAAATATTTTACTCCCATGGCGAAGACCTTGGTGTTTTGTATTATCGGGGCTTTGATCCTTTCGCTCACCTACGTGCCGATGATGGCCTCCCTGTTCCTAAAGCGTACGATCTCTTCGAAGCCTACATTCGCCGATCGTTTCTTCGGGAAATTAAACGGGGTTTACAGGCGTACGCTTCATTTCTGTCTGCGTCATATCTGGGGAACGATCGCTTGTTCTTTTGCGGCTCTGGCTGTGTCCCTTTTCTTATTCACGAGGTTAGGGGCGGAGTTTATCCCTACGCTGGATGAAGGGGATTTCGCCATGCAGATGACGCTTCCCGCCGGTAGTTCCCTGACGCATAGTATCGAGCTATCGAAGCAAGCGGAAGAGACCTTGATGAAGAGTTTCCCGGAGATCAAACACGTGGTAGCCAAGATCGGAACGGCCGAGGTTCCGACCGACCCGATGGCGGTGGAAGATGCGGATATCATGATCGTGATGAAACCTTTCAAGGAATGGACCTCGGCCTCCAGCCGTGCGGAGATGGTGGAGAAGATGAAGGCTTCCTTGGAACCGATTACGGGGGCGGAGTTTAACTTCAGCCAGCCGATCCAGCTTCGCTTCAATGAATTGATGACGGGGGCCAAGGCGGATATCGCGATCAAGCTATATGGAGAGGATATGGCGGAGCTTTATAAGAAGGCGAAGGAAGCTTCTCTTTTCGTGGAGCAAGTACCGGGAGCCGCCGATGTGATCGTGGAGCAGGCGATGGGGCTGCCGCAATTGGTCGTACACTACGATCGTGCCAAGATCGCCCGTTACGGGATGAATATAGAGGAGTTGAACACGATCATCCGTACGGCTTATGCGGGAGAGGCGGCGGGTGTCGTTTTCGAGAATGAGCGACGTTTCGACTTGGTGCTTCGTCTGGATAACGATAAAGTGGCGGATCTGAATTTGGATAAGCTCTTTGTACGGACTGCCGAGGGGATCCAGATCCCAGTTAGCGAGGTCGCTACGATCGAGCTGGTCAACGGGCCTCTACAGATTAACCGGGATGCCACGAAACGCCGTATCGTGATCGGGGTGAATGTCCGTGACGCTGATATCCAGAAAGTCGTGCGTACTATCCAAGAAACCCTTGACAAGCATATCAAGCTGGAACCGGGATACTACTTTGAGTATGGCGGCCAGTTCGAGAACTTGCAGAATGCGATCGATACGCTTACGATCGTGATACCGGTCGCCTTGTCATTGATCTTATTGCTATTGTTCTTTGCCTTTAAGAGTGTTACCTACTCGCTGGTGGTATTTTCTACCGTCCCGTTATCCTTGATCGGGGGTATTCTGGCCCTTTGGTTACGAGGGTTGCCTTTCAGTATATCGGCGGGGGTCGGCTTTATCGCCTTGTTTGGCGTAGCGGTTTTGAATGGTATATTAATGATTAATCATTTTAATAACTTACGAAAACAAACTAAATATCAAATGACAACGAATCGTATCCTCGCGAAAGGATGTCCGCATCTACTTCGCCCCGTATTCTTGACCGGCTTGGTAGCTTCTCTAGGATTCGTGCCGATGGCGATAGCGAAGTCCGCGGGCGCGGAGGTGCAACGTCCGTTAGCGACGGTCGTGATCGGAGGCTTGATTGTCTCCACGATCTTGACGTTGATTATTATCCCGGTATTTTATCGGTTGGTAAATAGCTCGGCCGCTTGGAAGCGCCAACGCTGGTTGAAGCGCCTATTGCCGTTTCTTCTTTTTTTAGGTATCTTATTCCCCACGCATGCCCAACAGACGGTGTCGTTGGAAGAAGCCGTGACGATCGCCTTGGAGAATCATCCTCGCCTGAAGACTGCCACGGCATCCATTGAACGTAGTCGTGCTTCACGGGGAGAGAGCTGGGAGGTGTCACCGACCACCTTTAATTATTCATGGGGACAGATCAACGGTGAGACACGAAACGACAATCAGATGGAGATCACGCAATCCTTGGGCTCTCTATTGACCCCATTTTATAAGAACGCCTTGGTGAACCGTCAAGTCGCCACGGGAGAATATTACCGGGACTTGGTGAAGAAGGAGATTACGGCCGAGGTAAAACGGGCATGGGCTTATTATCAATATGCCTTTCATCTATGTGCCTTGTATAAAGAGCAGATCGAGTGGGCCGGACGTTTGCGAAAGGCAAGTCAGTTGCGTTATGAGCAAGGGGATATCACGCTATTGGAGCGGAATATGTCATCTACCTTGGTCGCCGATCTGCAAACCCGTTTGTCGCAGGCGGAGGAGGAGTTGCAATTGGCTACCTGTCGTTTCTCTTGGACTTGTTATTCGGATTCCCCATTGCTGCCTATGGATACGACATTGGTTTTATTCCCCGCTCGCGTAGCCGAGATCGCTCCGTCCGATATCCATCTGAATTACTTCCGGAGCGTGGCCGATGAGAAGAAAGCCATGCTTCGTATCGAACGGAGCCGTTTCTTCCCGGAACTATCGGTAGGATATGTGCGTCAGAAAATAGCCCCGTTGAGCGGTCTGGACTCTTGGATGGTCGGGATCTCGTTCCCGGTATTGTTCTTCCCGCAGCATAGCCGGGTAAGGCAAGCGAAGATCGATTCCTATATCGCCCGCACGGAAGCGGAGAGTAACATCCGTCAGTTGAACAATAAGGTGGAGGAGTTGAGCGTCGCGCTTCGTAAGGAAGGAGAGCATATCCGCTATTATACGACCGGCGCTTTACCGGAAGCGGATGCTTTGTTGAAGAGTGCGACGGTACAGTTCAAAGAGAGCGAGACAGATATCACGCAGTTTGTTCAAAGCCTGAACGCCGCCCGGGAGATCCGGCGGGGATATATCGAGGCCGTATATGCCTATAATATATCGGCGCTTGAGTTGGAGTTGTATAGTAGATAACCAGAAAAATAGTATAAGATGAAAAAGATATGGATTCCTGCGGCTCTTATGGCATTGGCCGCATGCAGTATGACAAACAACGCGGAGAAAGGACAGGGCGATTCGCAAGACATAACTGCCCGGCCCGCTATTACTCAAGTAGCAGAAAACGTACCGTCCGAACCATCCGTGGATAGCGTAGAGGTGGATGGGATTTCCTCGGCTACGGCCCTTCCGAATCACTCCTCTTTCAACGGGATCATGGTAGTTCCCCCGCAGCGGCAGGCTACGGTTACGTTGACGATGGGAGGCACGGTTCATGCTACTACGCTGCTTCCGGGCGATTATGTGAAGAAGGGTTCGGTGATCGTCAGCTTGGAGAATCCGGATTTTATCACGTTGCAACAGACCTATTTGGATGCCCATGCCCAAACGGAATACTTAGAGGCTGAGTATAAAAGGCAACAGCGTTTGAGCGAGCAAGAAGCGGCCTCGCAAAAACGTTTCCAGCAAAGCAAGGCGGATTATCTTTCCATGAAGAGCCGTCAAGATGCCGCCGCCGCGCAACTCGCTATCCTAGGTGTCTCCGCCGGCGATCTTCTGGAAGACGGTATTCAACCTTATTTGGAGGTAAAAGCGCCATTAAGCGGTTATGTCGCCGGGCTGTCCATTAATCTCGGTAAATACGTGAACGCGGGCGAACCGATCTGTGATGTGATCGATAAAGGCGAGACTCTCCTTTGCCTAACCGCTTATGAGAAGGATTTAGCGGACTTATCCATTGGGAACCAAGTACAGTTCCGGGTGAATGGAATGGGGAAGGAGACCTTCCATGCGGTCTTGGTCTCGATCGGACAGGAGGTGGACGAGACGAGCCGTTCCTTGGAAATGTACGCTCGGGTGAAAGAGACGAATCCCCGTTTTCGTCCCGGTATGTATGTTTCCGCACGGGTAGAGAAGAAATGACTATCTTTGTCTTCATGAAGAAAATGAATATAAAGAATAAATATGTGTTCTCGTTGGTCATCATATCGATCATGGTGGCCTTCTTGATCCATTTCCCGGAATTGGTGTCGTTGTTTGACGTTACCGGGCAGAACGCTCTTTTCCCGGATATGTCGGTATTGGATGTAGCGAATGAGGTCTTTTTCACCTTCGTGTCCCTCTTGCTGCTATTTGCGATGAATACGTATGTCTTTGGTTTCAATCGGCAGAAAGCGCGTATCTCTTGGCAGAAGGTACTTCTCTCGTTCGTAATGACTTGGTGCGTAAATAATTTATTAGGAAAAGGTTTCGTGTTCTTGCACCATCAGTTTGATATTCCGGCGATCGACGCCTTGGTACATCATTATCTGCATCCGTTGAGGGATTTTATCATGTCGTGTGTCGTTACGGGTAGTTGCTATATGATTTACCTGATTCGTCAAAGCCAGCAAGTACAGGTCGAGAACCAGCAATTGCGGGCGGAGAATCTATTGAACCAATATGAGGCGTTGAAGAGTCAGCTTAATCCTCATATGTTATTTAATTCCTTAAATACGCTCCGTTCCTTGATCCGGGAGACTCCCGGGAAGGCACAAGAATATTTGCAGGAGTTATCCCGTGTCTTACGTTATACCTTGCAAGAGAATGAGTGCCGTAGTGTTACTTTACGGGAGGAGATGGATTTCGTGAACGCTTATATCTTCCTTTTGAAAATGCGCTATGAGGATAATCTAGTCTTCGATATAGACTTAGGGAAGGAGCACGAGTCTAAGCAACTGCCTCCTATGTCGGTGCAGCTTTTGATCGAGAACGCCGTGAAGCATAACGAGATTAGCAACCGTCATTCATTGACCATTTCCGTTCGTTCGGACCATGATTCCTTGACGGTTAGCAATCCCATCCAACCGAAATTGACACATAGCGGAGGCACCGGTATTGGCTTGGTGAACCTGAGTAAACGTTATAACCTCTTGTATAAGAAAGATATTTCCATAAAAGAAGATGCTAGTATATTCAGCGTAACAATCCCTTTGGTATGAAAGCTTTGATAATAGAAGACGAGAAAGCGGCTGTCCGTAATTTGATGGTATTGCTGGGAGAGGTTGATCCGGATATCGAGGTGATCGATGTCCTAGATAGTATTACGGATAGTGTTGAATGGTTTCAATCGCATCCAATGCCGGAACTTATCTTTCTGGATATCCATTTGGCGGATGGTTCGGCTTTCGAGATCTTCGGTCATGTAGATATCTCTTGCCCGGTCATTTTCACGACAGCCTATGATGAATATGCGCTGAAAGCGTTTAAAGTGAATAGCGTAGATTATCTGCTGAAACCGATCGACGCGGATGATATACGGAAAGCTTTGGATAAGTTGTCACGGTTACAATCGATGGCTGTGGAGAAAGAAGCGATCGATTATTCCGCTGTCATGCAAGCCTTGAAGCGGGTGGAAGGATATAAAACGCATTTCTTGATCCCTGTGAAAGGGGATAAGCTGCTACCTGTTTCCGTGGATATGATCTTATTTTTCTATATAGCGGACGGAAATGTAAAGGCGGTGATGACGGACGGGAAGGAATACCTTTTCACGCAGACCTTGGATGAGCTCGCCGATAGCCTTGATCCTGCCTTGTTCTTCCGGATCAATCGTCAGTACTTGATATCCAGAAAGGCGGTGCAAGATATCGATCTCTGGTTTAACGGACGCCTTGCGGTCAATTTGATCGTACCGACCTTGGAGCGTATATTGGTTAGCAAGGCGAGAGTGCCGGATTTCAAGACGTGGTTTACGTCATGATGGATTATCAAGAGGATTATAGGGGTGGAGTACGATGAACCGGGCTCCATGCTTATACGTCGGGTCTAATTGAATGGAGCCACCTAAATGCTCGATAATCGTTTGGCTGATGGATAACCCTAAGCCTGTACCCTGCGCATATTCATCTACCTTTTCGAAACGCTCGAATATGACTTTCTGCTTATCCTCCGGTATTCCACATCCGGTATCGGTTACGGTGATACGTACATGCTGCTTGTCCTCATCTATTTGATAAGATAGGTTGATCTCTCCTTCTTTCGTGAATTTGCAGGCATTGGTCAATAAGTTTATCAATAATTGTTGGAGACGTATCGAATCTGTCTGAATATGTAAGGGGTCTTCAGAAGGTGTATAGGTCAATTGAACACCCGGAAAGACCCGGTGCTCTACACTTGCTAAAGCGTTCCGGCAACAATCCGATAAGTTTGTCTTCTCTATAATGAACTTCATATTCCCGGATTCTAGGCGAGAAAGGTCAAGAATGTCATTTATCAGATTAAGTAATAAATAAGAGTTATTGTTGATAATGGAGAAAAACTCTTTCTTTTCGCCAGCGGAAATAGATTCATCGGATATTAATTCCGAAAAGCCGACAATCGCGTTAAGCGGCGTACGGATCTCATGACTGATATTGGCGATAAACGTGCTTTTCATCTGGTTGGCGTGTTCCGCTATCTCTTTGGCTGTACGAAGTTGACGCTCGGACTCTACTAAGGCTTCCTTGTCTTTCATAAGTTCTCGTTGGTAGCGGCGTGCGGAGCGATAGGACTTGTATACGATGTATAGCATCACTAAAAGAACGATCGATACTACGAGTAGAATAATCATTAACAACCTTTGGGTATGCAGTTGTTGTTCACGTAGCTGTAGCTCGTATGCCTGCATCTCTTGATTGTTTAGATCATGTAATGTCCGGAGCTGATTGATCTGCCGGTTGAAGGCCTCGTCATGCAACATCTTGGTATGTTCTACAACTTCTCTACTAAATGCGAGCGCCTCTTTATAACGTCCCAATGCTTCGAATATCTCGACTTTCAGCTCCGAGGTTCGTATATCTTCTTCTGTTAATTTATTTGTGTCTATGATATTCAGCGCCTTTTCATACTTACCTATTAAATAGTAATACTTGGCGAAAACGAAGTTGTAGCAGAATTCCGTATAATCATCTCCGGTTTTCTCTACGATCGGTGCCGCCTTCAACAAGGTCTCCAATGCCTTCTTGGGCTTGTCTTGAAGGACATACATATCCGCATAAAAAACATACATTAGCGCACGGCAACGATCCACGGGGAATGCGGTGCCTTGTTCTTCATTCTCTCTTTCCCTATCTTGGATCATTTCATCGTAACGGGTTAATAATTCCTCGGCCTCGGTGAAATGGTCGGTTCGTAGATAAGATTCGATGAGGTTTCCCATGTATTGCATCTCGAATTTCGGATTGTCACCTCGTTTCTGTAATAAATCGAGACCTTCCCGATAAGCTACTATCGCGTCACTATCCCGATGTATTTCTTGATAGATTAAACCTAAGTTCTCATTGCAACAAATCAATCCATATTCACTCTTTGTATCACGGGCATAGTTGTATAGGCTGATCGCCCCGTTCATCGCTAACTCATAATTGCCGTCCCATAGATCCATTTGGCAAATGAATCCTCGCGCATCGAATAATGCGTCCGGAACCTCATTCTTGGCCGCGGCCAATGAATCTATCTTATGCGACCAGTAAATCAGGCTATCCCTGTTTTGTATATTGTAATAATGGCGGGATAAGTTGGCCCATGCGTAATATAAGGAAGCATGACCTTTCGAAGTGGAGCTTGCCACATCTGCCATTTTGTTTAGGTAAACAATCTCCTTGGGCATTTGCCTGTACATTGTCGCTAAATCCTTATATAACTCGATCTGTTCATTTATGGCTGGCGAGGACTTTAATAGGGATAAAAGGCTGTCTTCCCTTTGTTGGGTAGTATAGGTGTTTTCCCCTAAAGAAAACATTGGGATCATTAAATAGATAAATAATACTAAATAGGTATTTCTCATGATATTGTATGATGTTCAATACAAAAATACATTTTAATATTAAATATCAAGGGTATGTTATGGAATTTTAGAGGTCTGCCTTATAGTTTCTTTTTCAAAGTGAAGAAAAAAGTAACCCCTTTTCCCGGACTGCTCTTCGCCGATATTTGTCCTTTATGGAAATTAACCCCGTTTTTAACGATGGATAATCCTAATCCGGTTCCTCCGATCTTACGACTGCGTCCCTTGTCTACCCGGTAGAAGCGCTCGAATATGCGATTGATATGTTCTTCCGGGATACCCACTCCATTATCGGAGAAGCTAAAGTAATAATATTTAGGATCTTCTTTATAGCAGTTGACGGTAATCCTTATGTTTTCTCCCGCATAAGCGATCGCGTTGTCATATAGATTCCGGAATATGGAATAGAGTAGGGAGTTATTCCCGAAGACGGTCGGATCTCCCGGGAGGATAATTTCCGACGTGATGTGTTTTTCTTCCATATCTTGGGAGCATTCTTTTTGTATCTCGGCGATAAGCTTCGTGATATTTACTTCCGTGAGGTCGAACATCTCGGATGCCTCGTCAAGTCTGTTTAATACGGAAATATCTCGTAATAATCCTGTAAGGCGGGTACTTTGGGAATAACAACGTTCCAAGAAAAATTGACGTTTGTCCGGACTCAAATCTGGGTTGGATAGGATTGTTTCCAAATACCCTTGAATGCTGCTGACCGGTGTTTTCAGCTCGTGAGAGACGTTCTGCGTAAGCTGTCGTTTCATCCGGCTTTCTTCTTCTTGACGGGATATATCATTAATAGAGATCTCATAACTATTATCGAGGAATAAAATACATTCGATCAAGAATATTTTACCGTTCTTGTCAATAGTCACGGACTCTCTTAATACTTTCTTTTTCCGATTCAGATTCCGGATATTCTTATTCAAGAAGGTACGGATTGGTTCTAATTCGGCTATATCAGTAACGTCTTCCACTTGGTGGATCTGGGTGTCGGATATGACATTTATGAATTGAATGAATAGGATGTTAGAAAGAATCTCCCGCCCTTCACTTGTAAACATAGCGAAGCCTTCCTTGGAATATTGGAAATGTTTGATAAGCTTTTCCCGTTCCATGGATAACTCGTTTTTCGCTTTCTGTTGCCGATGGTATAAGGTTACGATATTCTGTGAGATATCACCTAGCTCATCATTCGGGAAAACATAATCGACCGCAGGCATTCGATCTTTCTCTACGTTTAAGGCGAAATCCCTTAGTTTGGATATCGTTTTACCTATGCTGAAAGTAAAACGGGAAAGGACAAAGAAGAAAATCAAGGTCATCAATGCCATGAAATAAATGAAGTCCTTGTTTACCGTCAATATCCCTCTTACATATGGATCATAGGGCAGGGTTGAGCGGTAAATATAACCTCCTATATTTGATGCCGAATAGAAATACCTTTTTCCCGTAGATTCCGAGGAACGGATAGCGAATCCTTCATTATATAATCGGGCTTTGCGTACCTCGCTCCGGTCGTTATGGTTATTAAACTCGTCCGTCCCGCTATTATCAAACAATACGTCGCCGGATGGATCTATAATGGTTACCCGCAATTCCTTTTGAGGGATGTCGTCCATGAAACTTATTACGGTCTTGTTGATGTCCGTACTTTGTTGGCATTTGCGGAATAATTGGTAATTATAGTTACTCAACACATTGTTCAACTTTTCTTGTGCGAACTCCCTTTCCCGCTGATATTGGAATAGCAGGAAACAGACCGTAAAGCCCAAGAACATAAAAAAGACCGACCAGAAAAGCCGTTGGCTAAACGGTATCCGGTGTCTTTTCTCACCATCTATCTTTACCATGATTCACGACAATATTAGCATTCAAAACAATAACCGAAACCTAAGCGAGTTACGATGTTCTTTCCATAAGGACCTATTTTCTTACGTAACCGGGTGATGTTGACATCGATGGTACGGTCTAGAACATATACCTCGTCTTTCCAGATGCGAGACAGTATTTCCTCTCTGGAGAAGACGTTCCCTTTATTTTCCAATAGAAGTTTTAGTATCTCAAACTCTTTTTTGGTCAATGGAACTTCCACCCCGTCTACCGTAGCCTTGATGCGTTTCGTATCAAGAGCTAATGTCTCATACTCGAGTTTCTCAATCTCTTTTTCTTTTGATTTCTCGGAAGTTCTTCTTAGTACGGCCTTAACACGCGCTATCACTTGGCGGATGGAGAAAGGCTTGGAGATATAGTCGTCCGCCCCGAGATTGAACCCTGTGAGCATATCGTTCTCCGTATCTTTGGCCGTGAGGAAGATGATAGGGGTATTGGCCGTCTTCTCATCTTGTCGCAGGATACGTGCCATCTTGAAACCGGAGATTTCTCCCATCATGACATCCAACAATAATAAATTGTAAACGGTCAGATCCTTTTTCAATGCCTCTTCCGCACTATAGGCGGTATCTACTTCATAACCTTCTATTTCTAAGTTGAATTTAAGGATCTCACACAAATCCTCTTCATCATCCACTACAAGAATACGAGTTGTTGCCATAAGCTGTTCTGTTTTTTAAAGAGTGCCTTACGGCTCTCCATATACAAATATAATTATTTTTGGCAAAGAACGGATATTCTTATTTCGGAGAAATGAAATATATGTTACATTGCTGTTAAGATCGCTCATATAACATTTCTGCCGCAGGATATGTGTTAGTATAATAGATCATTAGGGATGCTACTTCCTATAATAATTATAATCCGTGACAAAACCCTCGCAAAGCCAGTTGGCCAAGGCTTGCCGATTGTTGCTGAGGATGATCCGTTGTTGGTCGTATTGGTTTTGTATGTTGCCCAATTCGACGAATACGGAGGTCGGGGTCGTGTGACGTAATACATATAAGTTACGATCGTCTACCGTGCCCGAGAATCCCCGGCCCGGCTGGTGGCGGTTGTATTTGCGCGAGAAAGTGGATTTCATCGTTTTAGCCAAGCGCTTGCTCGCTTGATCCTTGGGCTTATGATAGAAAAAGACATCGGTCCTTTGATGTCGGCTCCGGCTGTCCACATGGATGAATATCGCTCTCTTATAAGTTTCTTTATCTTTCCGGCTCAAGCTGTTTATCTTGGCGCAACGCTGATCCAGACGGCTTACTTGGCTGAGGGGGATCGGACTACCCATACAAGTTTCCCGTTTGCTGTTATTGAGGAATTGCTGGTCACGTATTCCGTCCTTTGCGTCTTGGATGATAATATGTACCTTTGCGCCTCGCGTTAAAAGATTGCGTGCCAGACGTAGCATGATGTCGTAAGCGTATTCATCCTCATGCAATTCATGGGAGCCCATTTTACCGATCGCCCCGGGGTCCGGACCGCCATGACCGCTGACCAGATAAAAGCAAGCTCCCTTTAAATCGGAAGAGGTTACTTTGTAACTGGCTAGCGACTTGCCGAATAGGGGCTGATAATTCTTCTTCTGAGGGGCGGAGGCGAGCGGAGGCAAGGTATATTTTACGCCCATGCGCAGAGTGTTATTTTTACCCAACTTCCCTTTATTAAGCTCGATAAACTCTTTCTGATACGTCCCGCCGGTACGGTTGAAGCGTTTGAGAAAAAGAGTGATGCCCTCTCCGTTTTTCGGATACGCCTTTTCTTGGGCAGTCAAGGAACCTGTATATACGAGAGCGATAATAAAGAAGAAAATACGGATACTATGTTTCACAGACATCTTAAAAATTGATTCTACGCCGTAAAGATAATTAAATCAACCTATAGTCAAAAACGATAATTTATAAAAAGAATCAATCAACCCATAAATGAGAGGGAGGATATCCTATTATAAATTTCTTTGGTTAATTGAATATCATAGGACGCGTCGTGCAATTTCGCGGAATCTATTTGTATGCCTAAAGCCCTTGCCACCGTTTCCTGCTTGAAATCTGTCATCTCATGCCGTTTGCGCATCAAATGCTGGGTAGACAATACCATTACGTCGATCGAGTTCACCCAGAACCATGAGTAGAAATAATTATCTCCGTTCTGTACGAAGAAGGCTTTCAAGAAGTGATTATCGAAAGAGGCGTTGTTGTATCCAACGAGGAAGAACTTGTCTTTTTTATCAAATTTGTCCACGTATTTGGACAGCATGTTCACAAATTTAACGTACACCTCTCGCATGGGAGGATAAGCTTGTATCTGTTCCTTGGACACGTTACAAATGCGAAGCGCTTCTTCCTCTATCTCACATTGGGGATGTGGGCAGACATTGAAATTAAAAGATTCCTTCGTAACCCCATCAATTACGATCTCCCCACTTATTTGGTGGACGCCATTTCTCCAGTATTTTATGCCGGTAGTCTCTAAATCAAAAAAAAGTAGTTTCATAAATGCTTTTTGGTATAGGATGCAAAAGTAAGTTTTTTTATTCTTAAATGAGAGGATCTATAAGGTTTTCTCCGTTTATTTTATTATCTTTGCGAAAGTTTGAGTCTAGAATCATTATCGACATAGTTCTTCTTTTTATATTATTATTAAGCGGATCTCTCCTTTAATCATCAATTCTCACGCTAAGTTAGTATAAACAACGCTTCACGGAACGTGAGGCCCTAGTATAAATTAAAATCGACTGTATGGCAAAATACGCATCATTTGGTAAACGTGAAAACGAGAAAAAGAAACAAGCCCGCCGAGTAGAGAAACAGAACAGGAAAGAGGAAAGAAAATCGTCCGGCAAGGCGACTAGCTTTGAGGACATGATCGCTTATGTGGATGAAAATGGGATGATCACCTCTGTCCCTCCCGAACTTCGTCAAAAAGAAGAGATAAATCAGGAAGATATCTTGATCTCGACTCCTAAGAAAGAGGATGTGGCTCCCGTTATCTTAAGGGGCAGGGTAGACTATTTTAATGAGGCAAAAGGGTTCGGGTTTATCCGTGACTTGTCGGGGACGGAAAAGTATTTCTTTCACGTGAACAATGTTGTGGATGATATCTCCGTGAACGATATCGTGACGTTCGACCTTGAACGTGGCGACAGAGGCTTAAGTGCCGTGAATGTTTGTCTTGAAAATAAATAATAATACTTACCTTTGCGGCCGAAACAATTAATAAAAATATAATATGTCTGTCGCAAAAGTAGATGATAATAGAAAGGTGACCACACATCGCCTGATAGAGATGAAGCAGCGTGGCGAGAAAATATCCATGCTTACCGCCTATGATTATTCGATGGCGAAATTGATCGATCAAGCAGGAATGGATGTGATCTTGGTGGGAGACTCCGCTTCTAACGTAATGGCTGGAAACGTGACCACTTTGCCGATTACGCTCGACCAGATGATTTACCATGGTAAATCGGTCATGAAAGCGGTGAATCGTGCGCTGGTGGTGGTAGACCTGCCTTTCGGTACGTATCAAGGAAACTCTAAAGAAGCCTTGGCCTCCGCTATCCGGGTGATGAAAGAGACGCATGCCGATTGTATCAAGTTGGAAGGCGGGGCTGAGGTTCGGGAATCTATCGAACGTATCTTGTGTGCCGGTATTCCAATTATGGGACATTTAGGATTGACGCCGCAATCGATCAATAAATTCGGTACGTATACGGTACGTGCCCGTGAAGAGGCCGAGGCTAAGAAACTGATCGAGGATGCCCATTTGCTAGAGGAGATAGGTTGTTTCGCCTTGGTGTTGGAAAAGATCCCGGCGGAGTTGGCGGCTCGTGTCGCTTCGGAGCTTACGATCCCGGTTATCGGCATTGGCGCCGGTGGAGGCGTAGATGGTCAAGTGTTGGTTATGCATGATATGCTCGGTATCAATCAAGGCTTTTCTCCTCGTTTCTTACGTCGCTACGCTAATTTAGGGGAGGAGATTACCCGTGCCGTACAAGCGTACATCGAGGACGTGAAATCTCAAGACTTCCCGAACGAGAAGGAGCAATATTAGAAACAGAATACATGAGATCTCATTTGCTAATAGGTGCCGCTTCGTCGGGAAGCGGGAAGACTACTTTTACCTTAGGATTGCTTCGTGCCTTGAGAAATCGTTCTTTACGGGTGCAGCCTTTTAAGTGTGGGCCGGATTATATAGATACTCGTCATCATAAAATGGCGGCTGGTTGCGCTTCCGTGAATTTGGATGGTTTCATGATGTCGGAAGGGCATATCAAGGATTTATATGCCCGGTATACCTCGAATGCGGATGTAGTCGTGACCGAAGGGGTGATGGGGCTGTTCGATGGCTACGATGCCATGCGAGGGAGTAGTGCGGAGATCTCCGGTTTATTGCGGATACCGATCGTATTGGTGGTGAACGCTAAAAGTACGGCTTATTCGGTAGCTCCCTTGCTTTATGGCTTCCGGAATTTTCGGAAAGATCTGAATGTCGTGGGGGCGGTATTTAATTTCGTGGCGTCGGAGAGTCATTATTCTTTCTTGAGACAAGCGTGTGAGGATGCGGGTGTGGAAGCGTTAGGCTATCTACCGAAGTGTGCGGATGTAGAGATCCCGAGCCGGCATTTGGGGTTGTCGTTGGATGAGGATTTTTGCTTTGAGGAGTTTGCGGACCGGGTTGCTTGCTTGGTGGAGGAGCATGTGGATATAGACCGCCTGTTGGCAATCACGGCTTTGCCAGAGCGACAGCCAGTTCCTCGGGTTAAGGAAGTCATGAGGACTGTTTCAAAGGCAAACTTAAATATAGCCATCGCCCGTGATCCCGCTTTTAATTTCTCATATGAGGAAAATATACATTTCTTATCTACTCTAGGCAAGATTACCTATTTCAGTCCATTGAGGGATGATTGTTTACCGGAGGCCGATTTTGTCTATTTGCCGGGTGGATATCCCGAGTTATATTTATCGGAGTTGAGCATGAATTCCGGGATGCGTGAATCGATTCATTCCTTTGTGGAAGTGGGGGGCAAGTTGCTGGCGGAATGTGGGGGGATGATGTATCTCTGTAAAGAGATTATCGGTACGGATGGGATTGCCTATCCAATGGCCGGTGTATTACCGCAATCCGCCACGATGGAGAACATGAAGTTACGTTTAGGGTATCGGACTTTATGCTATAAGAATGATGTCCTACGAGGGCATGAGTTCCATTATTCCCGGATCGTGCCTATGGAAAGCCCGCTGCCTTCGGTAGCGAAAGCCTTTACGGCGAAAGGAGGTCAAACGGATACCCCGCTATATCGCTACAAGAACGTATTGGCGGGGTACACGCATTTATATTGGGGAGATCCCTGTCGGAACGATTGGTTTATTGATTTTCTGTATGGGGAAGCCCCAGATTGTTCTCGATAAACATTTTCAATATATTGATGGCGATCTGGTTGCTTCCTCCTTCGGGTATAATTAGGTCGGCATATCGTTTGCTAGGCTCTATAAATTGCAGGTGCATAGGCTTTAGTACCCGGGTATAGCGTTCCATTACCGCTTCCGCCGTGCGTCCTCTCTCGATCATATCCCGTTGGATCACACGGATAAGACGTTCGTCCGAATCTGTATCGACAAATACTTTCAAGTCCATCAAGTCTCGTAATTGAGGGTCGCATAAAGCGAGGATCCCTTCGATGATGACAACATCACGAGGCTCGATATGAATGGTCTCGGGCAATCGGCAGCAGGTAAGATAAGAATAAGTCGGCTGCTCGATGCATTTCCCCTCTTTCAGCAAGGTGACTTGCTCTGAGAGGAGCGGCCAATCAAATGCGTCGGGATGGTCGAAATTAATATATTGACGTTTCTCTACCGGCACATGGCTGTTATCTTTGTAATAAGAATCTTGAGGGAGTAATACGACCTCGCCGGGAGGTAAACTTTCTATGATCTTTTTTACCACTGTAGTTTTCCCGGAACCAGTCCCGCCCGCTATACCTATAATTAGCATGATTTCTTATATTAATCCATATTTATGTTTATAAATGCAAAGGTAAGAAATATTTATAGTGGTAGTATTTCGCTATTAATAGAAAAAACGAGATAAAAAGAGCTGAATTCTATGTTGTATAGCATGTTTATCTTAAATAAGGTTAATGGGTGAGCTTTTCTTGTTGGAAAATTATGCTGCATAACATAAAGTCTCTATATTTGCACTGTGTTTTTCATGGTATTAGATTTAAGGTTAACAATGAGATTGGCTGTCCGTGACGGATGGCCTTTTCTTTTATAGTAGGTCACCTCAACAATAATGATAGTTAGATGCGTTCCCCATTGTATTCATGATTTATTACTGTAGAACCTTCCTGTTGGATAAAGGTATTATCGGAAGTAGCTTGTACGCCTGTATCTAAAGATCTTTTCACGGATGTGAAATGATCTTTTCACAAGGGTGAAACGATCGTATCACGAGCGTGAAAAGATCTCTTCACATTCGTGAAAAGATCAGATCGTCCGGAGCTTGGCTATACTATCCACCGTTCTTATCCCGTGAGTGGGATTACTTGCGGCACAGATCTTCAATTGATTGTTACGATATCACGAGTCCATCCCCTTTATTTACTAAAGATGGGAATCAGATAGGTTAGTTTCGCGGATATTATTTGGCTGGAAGATTTAGAGAAAGTGTCTCCTTTACGGCTATTGAACATATCGCCCAGCGCATAGTAATAACGACCTTCCAACAGGAAAGAGCCTATTCCGGTGCGGAGCTCGATTCCCGGTCCGCCGCAAAGCCCCCAATCGAACTTCTTTTGGACTTCCATTGTATGTTGTTCGTCCGGACGGTTCGCGTTCGGGTTCTCGCCATTAAGGTTCGACTCCGTACTTTCGCTCAGCGCATAACCGATTTTAGGCCCTAGATTGACGAATACACGCACTCGCTTGCTTCCGAAATGGATGTGCGTCAAGAACGGAAGCTCCATATAGTTTACCGTACGGCTATATTTATATTGAGGTTTCTCCTCAAACTTCTCTTCCCATCCATGTTGGGTAAAGTTCAATTCCGCCTGTATGCCTAAATTGGGTTCCGTATTCCAACGTATCGTCGCTCCCCCGTTAAACCCAAGTTTCATCTTCGTAGGGACTTTTGGGGCAAAACTTACGCTAGAGAAATTTAATCCGAAGGACGCTCCAACCGCAAGCTCTTGCTTAAAGGTACTTTTCTGCGCATAGCAAATCGATAAGCTTGCCATGCACAGAAATATCGCTACAAATATCTTTTTCGTCATCATATCAATTATCTTACCTCACCGCGGGTTACCGTATAATCATTCTTGTAATGTACAATAAACAAGTTCGTATTGATAAAACCGCCCCAATTATTTACTCTATGGAAATCGAATCCGGTCTGGATGCTCTTATAATGGATCTTGTCTAAATTATTCTCGAAGTTCGAGCCATATTTATTGATGGCGCCTAGGAAATACATACCCGTGTCAAAGCCTAGGATTCCATATTTCGGGAATGTGTTGATTAAATTCTTGCTATACCAGTTTTTATAATCGGAATAAAAGCTATGGACTTCCGGAGATAAGTTGTCCGCATAGAAATTACTATAGATATAGGTGTTCAATGCGTAGAAGTCCTCCAGACACTCTCTTGTATAGGTCTGCCATTCCGGATAACCGAATAGGTTGACCATATAAGGCTCTTTCTCCTCCTCTTTCAACTCGGAAAGCATACGGAGCGGTGCCTTGATCTTATTCACCGCATCTAAGGAGGCAGAGGTTGGCAATACCACATTCCGCTTGTCCCTTACCATGGCTGCCTCTATATCCGTGGCGAAAGTATCCCCTTTATAAGTTACTTCCTTGAACGGGATATCGCGTTGCTGCATCTCCGTCTTGAAGGCTTTGATAAATTCCGGCTTTTCTTCTTTATCCTTTATATTGACAAGTATGATATTGTAATCCGAGAATAAATCGCATCCGGCTTGTGCCGCCTTGGAGTATAAATAGGAATGAGGTGTGTTTACTTGATAAACATTCGCGTTTGACAAGACATCATCATTCTTGGAGGTGAAAGGGATCACGTATTTGATATTATGCTTTTGGGCAAAATCAGCGATCAATCCGATTTGGTCGTTCTGTACGGCGCCAATGATCAAATTAGCGTTTGATAACGCGTCTTCTTTCAATATCTCCTTGACTTTCTTCGTACCGTTTCCAGTATCATATACCGATAGCTCGATAGAGGTTCCCATATTTCGCAAACTGTCGACCGCCAATAGCAATCCCTCGTAATATTCCACGAAACGGGAGGTCGCGGATGATTGCGTTGTCTCGTTCGTCATGAACGGCAACAATAAGGCGACTTGGATACGGTTTACCTTCTTTATATCTTTAGGAGTAGAGAGGAGGGCGTTCACCTCACGCTCTTCCGGTTGTCTCATGTTTTGGGTGATCACTTCTTCACTGGCTACCGGTATCTTGATAACCATGCCCGCTTTCACTCCGTTTTTCAGCTCGGGGTTGAGTCTTAAAAGCTCCACGCTGGAAATATCGAACTTCCGGCAAATACGGTACATAGTCTCTTTTTTCTGTATGGTATATTCCATTTCCTTCTGTACGGTCTTTTTTTCCGTAGTAGGCAAGGTCTCCAATCGTGTCGGCGGGATCCGGATATTCTTGCCAATCGTAAATGTCGATGTGGAGAGACCCGGATTGGCGGCGATAATATCCGTAGCGGGCACTGAATATTTAATGGATAAAGAGTACAAGGTCTCTTTCGGCTGGATCGTATGGTATGTATAGTTATCTGCTTTGCCGGAAGGTGCGATAGCGGAGTCCTTCTGCGGGATTCTTAACGTAGAACCGGCCTTGATCCCTTCTTTACTTTCCGGATTCAACCGATAAATATCCTCTACGCTTACGCCATACATGGTCGCTATGGCGTATACGGTTTGTCCGCGTTCGATGGTATGATAAAATATATCGCTCCCTTGTTCGTTAGTAAAAATAACTTGCTTATTATTCTTTTGGGAATAAACGGTTACGCTCGATAAACTTAAAAAGAACGTCAATGCGTATATACTAATCTTGTTCATTTGCTGTTCGGAGTATTTTGTGACAAAGATAGTGAATTTTGCTTATCATGCTACGTATGTCCTTTTATTTCCCTAATTTTGGAACCGTAATTTTTAGACTATATATGCTAAAGAAGGAATTAAGAAAGATACTGTTATCGCTAAGTTTTGTGTTTGTAGTGGCTGTCTCGTATGCTCAATATGTGGTCACGGGAGGAAGTGGTAGTCCGATGAAAGCATCGCAGAGTTCCGGCGATTCCGCCGAGCGGCTTGAGGTCTACTTGGTGTATGGAATGGATAATGTGACGATTAGTTATACTTCATCTTCTTCTTCGCATCAATGGTACCGTTATAAAACCAAACGATTGGAGGCCGAGAAGGTGGCCTCCACCCAAAATGGAACTACTTCCACCATTCGGAATGTAGAGGAGGGATATGGCTATTTTGTCGAGGAAGGAGCCGTATCTCGTTACGTCTGGATCGTTGATTACAGCAAATACACCTTAAACATATCCAACCTGCATGTCTCCGATAATAGCGATCCATGTAGCGGATTGGTCTTGGCTGGGACAGGTACGATCCAACCTATTTATTATTATTGGCCGAATACGGGAACAAGACGTGAACTGTCTCGCCAATTTGATGTTATTTATAATACATTGGAATATAATTCGGATAAAAAAGAATATACCTCTAAACAAGAGACGGCGGTCATCGAGGGCAATTTGTTCGGTAAATCCATTCCCGCTCCTTGGTGTGATACGGAGATCTGTGTGAAAGGCGATTATTTCGCTCGTCATTTTGGAAAGGAGGTCACGCTTTGTGTCGATGAATATCAGGCCGCTGCGGTAGATGCTCATATAGACACGTTGCTGATCGAGCAAGAGGCCCCGAATATGAATACGACGAAGAGCGGTTATTGCGCTCCCGCCACTGTTCAATTCTCGGCTATCGCGAATACGCCGACAGCCGCCCTGTTTAATTGGAAAATCTATCGGCAAGGGGAAGAAGATAATCCGGTCGTTCGTTTTACGGGTGAGGAAGTGGATTATACGTTCAACCAATCCGGGACTTTTATCATCAAGTTGGAAGTAAGCGACCAAAGCACTACTTGCAGCACGGAAGATGAGGTTCAGATTGATATCTCGGAGTCTTATCTGATGATACCGAACGCATTCTCCCCGGGTACCACGCCCGGAATTAATGATGAGTTCCGGGTTGCCTATAAGTCGTTGGTGAAATTTAAGGCATGGATATTTAATCGCTGGGGCCTACAGATGTATTACTGGACAGATCCGGCCCAAGGATGGGATGGTAAGAAAGGTGGTAAATACGTTCAGCCGGGTGTGTATTTTTATGTGATAGAAGCCGAAGGTTCCGATGGTATTAAGTACAAGGAAAAAGGCGATATAAACATTCTTAGACCTAAAACAATTCAAGATGAAAATGAGAATATCCAAGAATAATTTAGCTAGTTTTTTATGTGGAGGCGTCGTTTGCTTGACCGCATGTATCTCGATGGGTTCGAATGACGTGGAAAAAGTGATAGAGAGCCGTCCGGTTGTCTCATCCATGACCTTGTCGCCGGATATTCCGGCCTCGGTTCCTTTTTGTGGGAAACTAATCGATATTACCCGCTATGATATGCGGGAAGCCTATGACCGTGAATTGAGTAGCTTTACTTATTTCCATTCTACGACGATGCTTCTGATCAAGCGGGCGAACCGTTATTTCCCGGTGATCGAGCCGATCTTGAAGGCGAACGGCATTCCCGATGATTTCAAATATCTAGCGGTGATAGAAAGCCATTTGGACCCCCGTGTATCCTCTCCGGCTCGTGCTGTCGGGATGTGGCAATTACTGGAGGGCACGGCAAGGGAGTATGGTTTGACAATCACCCCGACGGTCGACGAGCGTTGCCATGTGGAGAAAGCGACCGGGGCGGCTTGCCGCTATTTGAAGGCTGCCTATAAGAAATATGGAGATTGGGCGGCGGTAGCCGCTTCTTATAATGGCGGCATGGGACGTATATCCGGTGAGCTGGTCAAACAAGATGCGGATTCCTCCTTTGATCTCTGGCTGGTGGAGGAGACTACCCGTTATATTTATCGAATCATGGCGATCAAGCAAATTTTCGAGAATCCGTCGAAGTACGGTTTTGTGCTTCGTGCCCGTGACCTGTATAAGCCGATCCCTACCGTAGACGTGGCTGTAAGCCAAGATATACAGAATCTGTCGGCTTTCGCTAAAGAGCATGGGATCACTTATGCGGACTTGAAACGTTTTAATCCTTGGCTCCGTGATCGGAAGCTGGTGACAGGTGGGAAGACCTATAAATTAAGCATTCCTCAAGAAAAGGATATGTATTATAAGACCCCGAATACGGAAGTATACGATTCGGCTTGGGTCGTGTCGGAGAATTGATCCGATTTTTATTGATACAAAAAATAAAGTGTTTCATTTAGATGGTATAACTGCCCATCGTAATGAAACACTTTTTCTATACTATTTCTCGTTTAAACTGATTCAGTCTATTAGTCAACGATCGTCACACGGTGCCCGTTGAACACGTTCAATCCGAGTTTATTCATTACATACTTAATAGCAAGCTGTGCCTTTACAGAGTTACCAGCTTGGTCAATAGGAGGAGCGAATGCGGAAATACCGAATTGTCCGGGAAGTACACCCATGACACCACCGCCTACGCCAGTTTTTGCGGGAATACCGGAAGTGTACAACCAATCACCGGTGTGTTCATAAAAACCTACGGTAGAGATCATGGAAGTGATCTTCGGAGATAATTCTGCATCGAATACTTGTTCCTTTGTCACAGGATTGAGACCTAAATTTGCGACCGTAGCGGCAGCGACAGATAGTTGCTTAGCCGTGATACCCAAAGAACATTGACGGGTATACAGATCCAAAGACATATCCGGATCGTCATAAATGCGATTGTAATTCTTTAGCAACCAAGCGATGGAGCGGTTATTGAAGTTTGTTGCGGACTCGGATTTATAGAGTTCGTCGATCAATTGCGGTGCGCTTCCGCACAAATCCGTGATATTGGCTACGATAGCATCCCACTTCTGTTTGGAATCACCGACAGGCTTCACCATACTACAAGCCGTGATAGCGCCGGCATTTACCAATGGGGTAGAAGGATGGTCGTTTTCCAATAAGATAGCGATGATGGAGTTAAATGGCAATCCGGTAGCGTCGGCACCAATCTTCTCCAATAATTCTTTCGCTCCGTATTGGCGCAGTACCAAGATAGCGGTGTGTACTTTCGATACGGATTCGATACCGAAACGATATTCGGAATCTCCCACCTCGATGGTTTGTCCGTTTAAAAGGCAAATACTGATTCCGAATAGATTTTTATTGATATTCGCCAGATAAGGAATGTAATCGGCATTCTTACCATCCGTATTTGTCTTGTAAAGATCGTAAGCCTGTTGAGCTACTTCCTTAATTTGGGCGATAGTTATTTTTTTGTCCATATATGAATTGGATTAAAGAAGGCGTGTATGAAAACACTGATAGTCCTTTCATGCACGCCTTGATGAATTTTGTTTTTATTTCTTAGCGTTGCTCATTGCGGTGTGAGTAAATACCTTACCCTTAACCGGAACGTTCTTGTCTTGAGCGATGCGAGTAGGAGTCGGATATTCAAGTTTCTCCAATGCCTCTACAGCGTTCTTGATATCACCTAATAACATATCGGCCATATCACGGCTGAAACCTTGACGAACTACGACACGCATAACCACGTAGTTATCCAGCTTCTTCGGTAGTGTATACGCTGGAACCATCCAACCGCTTTGTTGCAATTTATCTTGCAAATCGTAAAGTGTCCATTTGGCGTTCTTAGCGTAATCCGGTTTCATGTACCAAATAAACAATGGATTCACAACCTCGTTGCTGTAATTAACGAATGGGGCCATCTTACCGATTTCTTGGTGGATGTATTTCGTGATTTCCATACTGTTATATTGGATTTGTTTGTAGCCCTCGAATCCGAGACGAATAAACTGATAGTATTGTCCGAGGATTTGTGCGGCAGGACGAGAGAAGTTCAAACCAACCTGAGTGATATTCGCTCCAAGATAGTTTACGCTGAATGCCATTTCTTCCGGCAAATATTTCTTGTCTTTCCAAACAACCCAACCCAATCCCGGGTAAACCAATCCGAATTTATGTCCGGATGTGCTGATAGAAAGAACCCATTTCAAACGGAAGTCCCATTTTGTCTCCGGGCTTAAGAACGGAAGGATAAAACCACCGCTGGCGGCATCTACGTGGATAGGTATATCATAACCGGTCTTGGCATTGTATGCGTCGAGCGCTTTGTCCAAGGCTTCTACGTCATCGTTCAGTCCTGTCCATGTTACACCTTGGATAGGAACGATACAAATCGTGTTCTCGTCACACATCTTAAGCGCTTCTTCCGGATCAAGTGTCGTCTTGTCTAAAGTCAAGGGAACTTCACGCATTTCGATTTGCCATAGCTGGGCGAATTTCTCCCATACGACTTGGAAGCCAGTAGAGATCACGAAATTAGGCTTGTCAGTTGGTTTACCTTGTGCTTGTCTCTTTTTGCGCCAACGTAACCAAGCGGCTACACCACCTAGCATACAAGCCTCTGAAGAACCGATAGCCAAGGCTCCGGTTTTCCATTTTTCTTGCTCGGGAGAATTCCAAAGACTCGCCATGATATTAATACATTTGGCGTTCATAACAGCGATTCTCGGATACTCTGTTTCGTCAATATAGTTGATGTTGATAGCTTCGTTCATCAATTTTGTCGCGTACTCGTCCATATACGTAGTAACGAATGTAGCTAGGTTCAAGCGAGGCTGTGTTTGTGCGAAAGTCTCGTCTTTAACCATTTGATAAGCGATCTCCGGGGTTGTAGGGCCATCAGGAATCTTATCTACTGGAGAGGGTGTCAACATCACTTCTGAGCCAAAAATCGCTGTTTTGGCATCGCCATTTCTGAAATTTGAGTCTTTCATTTTTCTTTAGTTTTTTTGTTAATAAAATGATTTGAGTCAATGGAATACTGCTTCCACTGAGCGTTTATGCCAAAACAGATTATGGATTGGAATGTTTTTTGGATTTACATTATTTGGGGTTTATTAGCGATACAAGTCCAGTCCTCTTGGAAAGAGCGAAAATGATGAACTTTCACATAAAATGTTTGTTTTGATTAGATAAAAACGTAAAACTAAATCTTTATGAGAATACAGACAGGCCGGGGCACAATTCCCCTTATAACTCTGGTAGGGATATGGTCTATCTCCGCTTTAAATGCATTACCGGGTTTAGCGGTTTCTCCGATATTAGGGAAACTTTCCGTTATTTTTCCTCATTCTACGGAACTGGATATTCAGATGCTTTCCTCTTTGCCATCGTTATTGATAATTCCATTTATTATATTGTCGGGTAAATTAACGGAGAAAGTAAATGAGATACGTCTATTGCAATTAGGCTTGGTGATCTTTGCCCTAAGTGGTATTCTATACTTACTCTCTAATAAGATGTGGCAGTTGATAGCGGTGAGCGCCTTAATGGGAATCGGATCTGGCTTGATCGTACCCTTATCGACCGGTTTGATTTCTCGTTTCTTTATCGGGAAATACCGGACGAAGCAATTTGGTTTAAGTTCTGCTATTACAAATGTAACGTTGGTATTAGCCACGATCTTAACGGGATATCTGGCGGAGGTGAATTGGCATTTACCGTTTGCCGTTTATCTATTACCCTTGATTTCCATCGTACTTTCCGTATACTTGAAAAGGAGTATGGAAAATGAGCCGGCGATCGTATCGAAATCAGAAGTGAAAGCTCCTGTTGCGGCAGATCCCGTCACGGTTCCGGGTAAATATGGTGTGGATATAAAGCATCTGGTACAAATCATGTGTTTTTATGGATTGGCTACGTATTTAGTGATTATAGTCAGCTTTAACTTACCGTTTTTAATGAAGGAATATAAGTTTACAAGCGGTAATTCCGGATTAATGATATCATTGTTTTTCTTGGCTATTATGGCTCCCGGTTTTATCTTGAATCAGATCGTTGATTTATTTAAGCAAAAGACAAAATTTGTCAGTCTATTGGCGATCGCTTTAGGGATGGCCTTGATTTTGATATCTCGTACGGAATGGCTAATTGGATTGGGATGTATTTTTATCGGTTTCGGATATGGTGTTATCCAGCCAATTGCTTATGATAAAACGACTCGTACGGCCATTCCTGAGAAAGTTACATTGGCATTAGCTTTCGTGATGGCGATGAATTATTTGGCGATATTACTTTGTCCGTTTATTATCGATTTCTTCCAGTCTATGCTCCATGTCAAGAGCCAGCAATTCGCGTTTATTTTTAATCTCTGTATTGCGCTGGTCGCTACGATCTGGGCTTATGTAAAACGAGACTCGTTCCTTTTCAACGATAAAATATGATTTACGAATATAAAACTAAAAAACGATAGACAGTGAAAAATAAGAAAACAGAAGCTAATATTAGCATGGTGGTCTCAAAAACTTTCAGTGGATTGAATATGAACGCCTTGAAATACTTGCTTCCCTTATGGATGAGCCCGTTGACGGGCGCTTCTTTCCGATGCGTGTTTGCGGCCGTGGCGTTTTGGGTGATCGGCTGGTTTATGAAACCGGAGGTTTCTACGACGAAAGATAAGGTGTGGCTATTTTTACTAGGCGCTATCGGTATCTATGGTTTTATGTTTCTTTATTTAGTGGGGCTTAGCAAGACAACGCCGGTCTCGAGTTCTATTTTCACGAGCTTGCAACCGATCTGGGTATTTTTGATTATGGTATTCTTTTATAAGGAAAAGGCTACTTGGATGAAAATACTCGGTATCTTGATTGGTTTATCCGGGGCCTTGGTTTGCATCTTGACCCAGCAAAGCGACGATTTAGCGGCGGACGCTTTTAATGGAAATATGCTATGTCTGGCTAGCTCCGTGTTTTATGCTGTGTATTTGGTCTTAAGCCAGCGGATCTTACAAAAAGTAGGGACGATGACGATGCTTCGATATACATTCACGGGCGCCGCTTTCTCCAGTCTATTGATTTTGCCGATAGAAGGCTTTCATGCTCCTTTATTCTCGGAGCCATTTCATTGGTGGCCTTTTGCCGTATTGATGTTTGTGCTTATTTTCCCTACGGTAATTAGTTATCTGTTGATTCCTATCGGATTGAAGTATTTGAAAACTACGTTGGTGGCTATTTATGGCTATCTGATCTTGATCGTGGCAACGATTACATCCCTATTGATCGGGCAAGACCGTTTCAGTTGGACACAGACGTTCGCCATTATCTGTATTTGCGCCGGGGTTTATCTGGTTGAGATAGCGGAAGGAAAAGAGAAAAAGACAGTCAAGGTTTGACTTATTAAATATGAACTATTAAATTGTAGCGTTATGGATAAAAAACAAGAAAAGAAAATCTGGAACTCTCAACTTGCGATTGAGAATCCGAAGAATGATAGGATCGCTGTTATTTACTCTGTAAAAGTTAGTAGTGTACGAATCCTAGAGAAACCTCGTAATCCGAAAAGAGGGAAGACCCGTTGACAATCATCATCCCCTATTCTATATATAAATATATGAATAGGGGATGACTGTCTATTTATTCTCCACTTCCATGCCCATGATATAATCGTTCATGAAATAGCCGTTTCCTATATGATGGTCCCGTGTGCCTATTTCACGTAATCCCATATGTCTGTAGAAGCCTATGGCGGGATTGTAACGGTTTACGTATAATTCTATAGTGAAAGGCCCGGTATGTACCTCCTTCAAATAATTAATACCTTGTTCGATGATAAAACGCCCGATTCCCGTGCCATGCATTTCCGGTAGGGAATAGATCTTTTGAAAATTGTACGTGTTTTCACCTGTTTTCTCTATGGATAAATAGCCTGCCGGCATATCGTCCGCCAATATAATAAAATATTGATGATGTAACTCTTCCATTTGTTTAAGAATGTTATCCGGAGCGTACATCATATCGAACATATAATCCAATTGCTCTTTAGAAAGTATCTTTCCATACGTGTTCTCCCAAATGCGTGAGGCAAGGTCATGAATGAGAGAACGGTCATCAATAGTAGCTTTTCTAATCGTAAACATGTTAATTTTGTATTTTGACTCACAAAGATACAAATAGACGAACAAAAATACAATATAGACGAATGTAAATAGAAATTTACTTGCCTAGTGTTATTTTTTAGCTTGATTTCACACTTATTTTGATGTTAATCCGCGAAAAATAATAACTTTGTGGGCGTTTACTATTGAAAAATACAATTCAAATACATAATAGGAAATGGATACAAAGATTCAGGAACTAACAGACAAGATCTACAAGGAAGGTGTAGAGAAGGGGAACGAAGAAGCGGGGCGTATAATCGCCGAGGCCAATGCTCAAAAGGATACGATTCTTAAAGATGCGGAAGCGGAAGCGAAACGTATCGTAGCGGCTGCTGAGAAACAAGCTGCCGAGTTGAAGAAGAATACGGAAGCCGAATTGAAATTGTTCGCCACCCAGTCTGTCGAGGCATTAAAGAGCGAGGTGACAAACCTTATCACTGGTGATATCGCTAGTTCGAATGTGAAAGCGGCGTTGATGGATCCCGCCTATATGCAGAAAGTGATCCTTGAGCTTGTGAAAAGCTGGCCCGCTAATGAGTTCTTGACTATCCAAGCTTCTGATTCCGATGGCTTGAAGGCGTATTTTGAGGCCAATGCCAAAGGCTTGCTAGAGAAAGGGTATAAGATCGAGAAGGTAAGCGGAAAGAAAGCGTCTTTCTCTATTATCCCGGCGGATGGGTCTTATAAAGTGACGTTTGGCGAAGACGAGTTCATCGAGTTCTTTAAAGAGTTCTTGCGTCCGCAATTAGTAGAAATGCTGTTCTGATATGAGTAAGTATTACTACTTAATCTCCGGACTTCCTAACATAGCGTTGGATGATAGTAAACTAGCCTATTCGGTCTGTGAGTTCCGGACAGAAATAGAGGATATGCTATCTTCTAAGGACAAAAAGCTGATTGATTTATTTTATTTGAAATATGATAATATAAATCTGCTGGCTCACGCTAAAAGACCGGACTCCGATCCGGATCAAAGAGGAAGAATAACGTATGATGAGTTCAATACTTTATATAAAGCGTTGAAGGATGAGGAAAAAATTCCCAAAAATGATAATCTCCCGCCTTATTTCGTGCAATTCTTTAAACTGTATCTAGCCGAAGAGGCTAAGGACACCAAAAGTGAGAAAGAATATATATCATGGGAAGACCGCTTGGCTGCGTTATATTATGAATATGCCATGAAATGTGGGAATAAGTTCGTGGCCGATTGGTTCGAGCTTAACTTGAATATCAACAATGTTCTTACTGCGATCACTTGCCGTAAATATGGATTTGATAAGGCCAATTATATCGTGGGGCATAATGAGATAGCGGAAAATATCCGTACGTCGAACGCCCGTGATTTCGGCTTGGGCGATTCCGTGGAATATTTGCCCGAGTTACAACGCATCGCCGAAGAGACCGATCTGATCGTTCGTGAGAAGAAAATCGATCTTTTGAAATGGAAATGGCTGGACGATAATACCTTTTTCAAGACGTTCGACATAGAGAGTGTATTCGCTTATTTATTGAAATTGGAGATGATAGAGCGCTGGGTAACCTTGGATAAGGCGAGAGGCGAGAAGACTTTCCGTGAATTGGTAGGCGCCATGAAGATGGGTAGTGAGAATGCGTTGGAAGAATTTAAAAGAAACAATATAAAATAAATTATGGCTACGAAAGGAATTGTAAAAGGAATCGTATCCAACCTAGTAACCGTAGAGGTGGATGGTCCGGTTTCTCAGAATGAGATCTGTTACATTTCTGTCGGAGGCGTGAAGCTGATGTCGGAAGTAATCAAGGTGATAGGTAAGAATGCCTTTGTACAAGTATTTGAGAGCACACGTGGTATGCGTGTCGGTGACGAGGCTGAATTCCAAGGGCATATGTTGGAAGTTACGCTGGGTCCGGGTATGTTGTCCCGCAACTATGACGGTTTGCAGAATGACTTGGACAAGATGGAAGGTGTATTCTTGAAACGTGGCGATTATACGTTTGCGTTGGACAATGATAAGAAGTGGGATTTCAAGCCTCTGGCTAAAGCGGGCGATACCGTGAGCGCCGGTGATTGGCTGGGAGAGGTGGACGAGAATTTCCAACCTCATAAGATTATGGTCCCCTTTAAGTTCGAGGGATCTTATACTGTGAAATCGGTGGTTCCAGCCGGACAATATACCATCAATGATACGATGGCTGTCCTTACGGACGAAAATGGCACGGACGTAAACGTGACGATGATCCAGAAATGGCCGGTAAAGAAAGCCATCACTTGTTATAAGGAAAAGCCCCGTCCATTCAAATTGCTGGAGACGGGCGTTCGTACGATCGATACCGTGAACCCGATCGTTGAGGGTGGTACCGGATTTATCCCCGGTCCGTTCGGTACGGGCAAGACGGTGCTTCAGCACGCTATCTCTAAACAAGCGGAAGCGGATATCGTGATTATCGCCGCCTGCGGTGAGCGTGCGAATGAAGTAGTGGAGGTCTTTACGGAGTTTCCGGAATTGGTAGACCCGCATACGGGACGTAAATTGATGGAACGTACGATCATTATCGCCAATACATCCAACATGCCGGTAGCCGCTCGTGAGGCATCCGTATATACGGCGATGACCATCGCCGAGTATTATCGCAGCATGGGTTTGAAGGTTCTGTTGATGGCCGACTCTACTTCCCGCTGGGCACAGGCTTTGCGTGAGATGTCCAACCGTTTGGAGGAGTTGCCCGGACCGGATGCTTTCCCGATGGACTTGTCCGCTATCGTGGCGAACTTCTACGCTCGTGCGGGATTCGTTCATTTGAATAACAACGCTACAGGCTCCGTCACTTTCATCGGTACGGTATCGCCAGCCGGTGGTAACTTGAAGGAGCCGGTGACCGAGAATACGAAGAAGGTGGCCCGTTGTTTCTATGCCTTGGAGCAGGAGCGTGCCGACCGTAAACGTTATCCGGCCGTAAACCCGATCGAGAGTTATTCCAAGTATATCGAGTATCCGGAGTTTCAGGAATACATCGCTAAACATATCTCCCCGGAATGGATCGAGAAAGTAAACGAGATCAAGACCCGTATGTTGCGTGGTAAGGAGATCTCCGAGCAAATCAATATCTTGGGTGATGATGGTGTGCCTGTCGAGTATCACGTTACATTCTGGAAGTCCGAGTTGATCGACTTCGTGATCTTGCAACAGGATGCTTTCGATGCCATCGATGCGGTTACTCCGTTGCGACGTCAGGAATTCATGCTGGATAGAGTCGTGAATGTTTGCCGTTCAGAGTTTAAGTTTGATACCTTCCTAGAGGTTATGGACTACTTTAAGAAGATGATCAACATCTTTAAGCAGATGAACTATTCGGAATATGAGAGTGACCAATTCAAGAAGTTTAATACGGAACTGGATGAACTTTTGAAGGAGAGAATCGAAAATTAAAAGAGTTATGGCAACAAAAGCATTTCAAAAAATATATACGAAGATTACCCAGATCACAAAAGCTACCTGTTCGCTGAAAGCAACGGGAGTTGGGTATGATGAGTTGGCCTCTGTAGACGGAAAGCTGGCTCAGGTGGTAAAGATTATCGGCGACGAGGTGACGTTGCAGGTATTCTCCGGAACGGAAGGTATCCGTACGAATGCCGAGGTGGTATTCATGGGGAAGGCCCCTTCCTTGAAAGTAGGTGACCAGTTAGCCGGACGTTTCTTCAACGCTTATGGTGAGCCTATCGATGGCGGCCCGATCCCCGAGGGACGTGAGGTCGAGATCGGTGGTCCGTCCGTGAACCCGGTACGTCGTAAACAACCCTCTGAATTAATCGCTACGGGTATCGCCGGTATCGACTTGAATAATACCTTGGTAACCGGTCAGAAGATCCCGTTCTTCGCCGATCCCGACCAGCCTTTCAACCAAGTTATGGCGATGGTAGCCTTGCGTGCGAAGTCCGATAAGATTATCTTGGGAGGTATGGGTATGACGAACGACGACTACCTGTTCTTTAAGAATACATTTAGTAACGCCGGTGCCCTAGACCGTATCGTTAGTTTTATCAACACGACCGAGGACCCGTCCGTAGAGCGTATCTTGATCCCGGATATGGCGTTGAGCGCCGCTGAGTATTTCGCCGTGGAGAAGAACGAGAAGGTCTTGGTATTGCTTACCGATATGACCAACTACGCCGATGCCTTGGCGATCGTATCAAACCGTATGGACCAGATCCCGTCTAAGGACTCTATGCCGGGTTCCTTGTATTCGGATTTGGCGAAGATTTACGAGAAAGCCGTTCAATTCCCGGCGGGAGGTTCTATCACGATTATCGCCGTAACGACCTTATCCGGTGGTGATATCACGCATGCCGTACCTGATAATACGGGTTATATCACGGAAGGTCAGTTGTATTTGCGTCGTGATAGCGATGTGGGTAAGGTCATCGTCGATCCGTTCCGAAGCTTGTCTCGTTTGAAACAGCTGGTAACCGGAAAGAAGACCCGTGAGGATCATCCACAGGTAATGAATGCCGCCGTACGCTTGTATGCCGATGCCGCCAACGCTAAGACCAAGCTGGAGAACGGTTTCGACTTGACCGACTACGACAACCGTACCTTGTCTTTCGCCAAGGATTATTCTTCTAAGCTGTTGGCTATCGACGTAAACTTGGATACGACGGAGATGCTGGACGTAGCTTGGGGATTGTTCGCTAGATATTTCAGCCCGGAGGAGGTAAATATCAAACAAGGATTGGTTGATAAGTACTGGAAGTAAATTAAATAAACATGGCAATAAAGTTTCAATATAATAAAACCTCTCTTCAGCAATTGGAAAAGCAACTGAAGATGCGTGAACGCTCTCTGCCTACGATCAAGAGCAAGGAGAGCGCCCTGCGTATCGAGGTGAAGCGGACCAAGGACGAAGTGAATAAATTGGAACTTCAGCTAGAACGAGAGATTCAGAGTTACGAGAATATGGTGGCTTTGTGGAACGAGTTCAATCCGGAGCTGATCTCCGTGAAGGACGTTACGCTCTCCACGAAGAAGATCGCCGGCGTGATCGTCCCGTTATTGGACGAGATCAAGTTCGAGATCGGACACTATAGTCTCTTTAATGCCCCCGCATGGTATACGGATGGTATCGAGTTGCTGAAAAAGCTGGCTCGTACCGGTATCGAGGCGGAGTTCTCGGGCATGAAGCTGGAGTTGTTGGAGCATGCTAGGAAAAAGACCACTCAGAAGGTGAACCTGTTTGAGAAGGTACAGATTCCGGGTTATAAGGATGCGATCCGTAAGGTGAAACGGTTTATGGAAGACGAGGAGAGTCTTTCTAAGTCCTCACAGAAGATCATGAGAGCCAATCAGGAGAAACGTAAGGTAAAAGAAGAAAAAGAGGAGGCCGAGGTATGATAGTAAAGATGAGTAAATATGCCTTTATGGTGTACCATAAGGAGTATGATACGTTCCTTTCTACGCTTCGTGACTTAGGTGTCGTCCATATCAAGGAGACAAACTCCGTGATGGATAACGAGAGGTTGCAAGAGCTTCTGGCTGAGCGTAAACAGATCAATACGCTGATGCGTTACTTTAAGAACCTCCATGCGGCGGAGAAAGACGTTAAGTTTGCCCCGGCCCGTGAGTTGACGAAAGAGGAAGGCTTGAAGTTGGTGCGTAAGATAGAGGAATTGCAAGATAAGAAAGCGCAATTGATCGCTTCCAAGCAATCGATCGAGAAGGATCTGGCTTATATGGAAATATGGGGTGAGTTCAGTTATCAGAATATCAACCGTCTGAAAAGAGCGGGATACGATGTTACGTTCTTTACCTGTCCGACCGCTAAGTACGAGCCGGAATGGGGCGTGCTGTATAACGCCATTCTGATCAATAACTTCCAATCGGTAACGTATTTTATCACGATTACCAAGGAAGGTACCTTGATCGATATAGACGCTGAACGTCCGAAGATGCCGGTTCAAGGATTGGCGAAGTTGCGTGCCCGTCTGGATCAACGTACCAAGGATATCCAGAATGTGGAGGATGAGCTGAAACATCGTGCCGTGGGGGATTATAAAACGTTGGAGGAATTCGATAAGAACCTGCAGGACGAGTTTAATCTTTCTAATGCGTTAGTGCAGACAGACCGGCAAGCGGGTGATAAGCTCATGTTGTTGGAAGGTTGGGTGCCGACGGAAAACGCTCCGGCCTTGGAGCACGAGCTGGATAAGCAAGGTTATTTCTTCCAGCAATTAGAGATCGAGGATGGAGATAAGGTGCCTATCAAGTTACGGAATAATAAATTCAGTAAGCTGTACGAGCCTATCACGAAGATGTTCTCCTTGCCTAATTACGGTGAACTTGATCCGACCCCGTTGTTCGCCCCGTTCTTTATGCTGTTCTTCGGACTTTGTTTCGGCGATGGCGGATACGGTTTGTTGGTCATGATCGCTTGTACGATCTTGAAGAAGAAGGTGAACCCGGACTTCAAGCCTTATTTGACCTTGTTCCAGTATTTAGGCTTCGCCGCCTTATTGGTGGGTACTTGTACGGGATCTTTCTTCGGAGTGGCCTTGGCGGATATCCCGGCTTTGTCAAAGATCAAGAACTACTTTGTGAATAGCGATAACTTGATGACATTCTCTATTGTCATCGGTTTGGTACAGATCATATTCGGTAAATGTGTCGCTGCTTACAAGATCAAGATACAGAAAGGAACGAAACACAGTATCGCTCCGTTCGCTTGGGTGTTCGTGATCATATCCTTGGCATTGGCGTTCGGACTTCCGATGTTGAACGTTCACTTGCCGAACGCTGTCGTTATGGTATGTTACGGAATCGCCATCTTGGGTCTGGTTGTCGCTTATCTGTACAATACACCGGGCAAGAACGTATTCTTGAACTTTGGTACCGGACTTTGGAACACGTACAATATGGCCTCCGGATTGCTGGGTGATACGTTATCATACATTCGTTTGTTCGCTATCGGTCTGACCGGTTCCATCTTGGGTGGCGTATTTAATACGTTGGCGGTTACGATGACAGACGGTATGAATATCGTGGCACGTGCGATCTGTATGTTGTTGATCTTGTTAGTGGGTCACTCCATCAATATCGCTCTTTGTACGATCAGCTCCTTGGTACACCCGCTTCGTTTGATCTTCGTGGAATATTACAAGAACGCAGAGTTCGAAGGTGGAGGTAAGGCTTATGAGCCATTCAGAAAAGCATAACAATTAAACGAGAAAATAAAACAATAAAAGAATAATTTAAAAACACATTTTATTATGGAACCAATTTTATTAGCTTATGTAGGTATTGCGTTGATGACAGGTTTAACTTTTATCGGCAGTAGTTATGGTGTTACGATCGCAGGTAATGCGGTGGTAGGTGCGATGAAGAAAAATCCGGATGCTCTGGGTACGTACATCGCTTTAAGTGCGTTGCCTTCTTCACAGGGTTTGTATGGATTCGTGGGCTACTTTATGATGCAGAAGTTCTTGGTCGCTGATATTTCCATGTTGGCCGCTACGGCTGTTTTCGGCGCTGGTTTAGTGTTAGGTTTCGCTGGTTTTTACTCTTCAATCCGCCAAGCTCAAGTTTGCGCGAATGGTATCGCTGGTGTTGGTGCCGGACACAACGTATTCGGTGCTACGATGGTGATGGCCGTATTCCCTGAGTTATACGCTATCTTGGCCTTATTGGTTGTGATCTTGATTGGCGGAACGATTCCTGTCGCCTAATCATTCAAACATCTGGATATAATAGAGGCCGTCCCGGACATTTCCGGGGCGGCTTTTTCGTAAACAAGAAAAGCTATGAAACGACTTACGGCCAAGAAGAAGAGATTCTTCTCTTTCTTGAGATAGGTAAAGGGGATCTCTTTTTAGATACATTTGCTCATTCATTTACGAACAGTTAAAATAGGGATATGGATGAGAAAGGATTTGTAGAAGGTATGAGGGAGTATATAGCCCAGTTGAATCGGGAAAAGCGTTATTCCTCGGCTAAGAGTTATCAAGACGCATTAAACTCCTTTATAAGGTATAGCGGAACCGACTGTATAGCTTACTCGGCTATTAATAAGGACAATCTTCGCCGGTACGAGGCTTATTTATTGGAGAACGGCTGTATGCGCAATACGATTTCCACTTATATGCGGCGTTTGCGTTGTATCTATAACAAGGCGGTGGAGAACGGTAAGGCGGAATTTATTCCCACTTTATTCAAGGGGATTTTTACGGGTGTGGAAAGTAAGCGTAAGAAGTCCTTGCCTATCGAGGATTTACACCGTCTGATGACAGTCCCGGTGGAGGATGGGAAGCAGAGAAAGACGCAGCTGGCGCTTTGCTTGATGTTTCTATTTGGGGGTATGTCTTTCGTTGACTTTGCCCACTTGAAGACCGGTAATATCAAAAATGGTATATTAGATTACAACCGTCAAAAGACCGGGACACCGATGAGACTGGAGATCTTGGATACAGCCGAGACAATGTGTAAGGAATTGTCAGGCGAGAAAGTGCGAGATTCCGGATATTTATTTCCCTTTCTGAGTGGCACCAGAGAGGGGCGTGAGGAATACCTCGAATACAATGCGGCACTATTTCGATTTAACCGGAATTTAAAAGCGTTGAAAGAATTTGCGGGAATTACCTCGGATGTCACCTCTTATACGATTCGCCATTCTTTTGCCATGACATTAAAAGAACAAAATGTCCCGATTGAAATGATCAGCGAACTATTGGGGCATAAATCTATCAAGACAACACAAATTTATTTAAGGAGTTTCTCTTTAGGGAAAATGACGGAGGTTAATAGCGCCTGCTTTGGCGGTGTCTATAATTATGAATCTCAAGCAGGGTGAGGCTACTTGGAGAGTAGCGTATTCTTTCACGGCGCAAATGTAATAAAAAATAACTAAAAACAAGCGAACAGATCCGTTTGTTTGTTCATTATTGGTGTTTGATCCTCTCTATTCTTTGATTTTTCTATTTTATCCTAAACGTATAGACATGGTGATGCGGGCGAAACGACCCCTTGTTTCCGGTATCATTCCGCCATGTCTCATAACCTGTGTGTGTATCCCTGTAGAGACGGGGCGTGCCCCGTCTCATCCCCTCAAAATGGTATTTTAATTACTGTCAGACGGTGGGAGACGGAGCACGCTCCGTCTCTACAACCGGATAATAACCATTCTCCTACCTTTTTACGCTACTCTCCAAGTAGCCTAAGATTTCGAGAGATGGTAATTTTCAGTAATGCCATATTTGAAAGTATAAAACACTGTTTATCAAGATAATATAAATGAGTCTTGGTAGGGCTCTGAATTGCCGTGGGGTCTGTTTTCGGGCCATGGGATAACCACTAGAAAAGATAATCATAGAGATGGATATATTAACAAGCAAGTGCTCGGATAGGTTCATGGCACATGTTCGCAAGCGACGTGACCAAGAGGCTGTCCGCTGGTACGTGCTCACGCTTCCTACCGCCGGTGGCGGGCGTGACAGGATCAGTCCCTCGAAGGGACTGGACGCTGAGCTTTCCCGCCGTGAGCGTCGTGGGGAGGCCTTGTTCGAGTATTTCTCCCCCTCGTATGTCGAGGCGA